>WBZO01000001.1_pt3 | contig 238332 bp, 182 predicted proteins | sample 5204261 | NCBI WGS metagenome assembly WBZO01 (sample SAMN12412400, study PRJNA552823) | activated sludge metagenome | isolation source: activated sludge from anammox sidestream of wastewater treatment plant... | place: USA: North Carolina | collected 2017-09 | reverse complement strand
ATTGCTCAGGCCAAAGCCGAGCAAGCCCGGTTAGAAAAAATCAGGCAGGATAGTATTGCCCGTGCACAGGCTGAAGAAAAAGCACGGCTGGCAGCACTTGAAAAAGCCCGGCAGGATTCCATTGCTGAAGCAAAACGATTAGCTGAACTAAGAGCAAAATTTGTTGCTGACTCCATTGCCCAGGCACAAGCTGAAGAAAAAGCCCGCCTGGCAGCACTTGAAAAAGCCCGGCAAGATTCTATAGCTGAAGCAAAACGATTAGCTGAACTAAGAGCAAAATTTGTTGCTGACTCCATTGCCCAGGCACAAGCTGAAGAAAAAGCCCGCCTGGCAGCACTTGAAAAGGCCCGGCAGGATTCTATTGCTGAGGCACAAAGATTAGCCGAAGCAAGAGAAAAATTTGTGGCTGACAGCCTTAAGAAGGCAGTAGCGATTGCTCTTGAAGAGGCAAAACAAAAGGCATTGGCTGAAGCTGAAGAGAAACGTTTAAAGGAAATTGAAGCCCAAAAGGAAGCATTAGCCAAAGCATCCCAACAAAATAAACAACAACAAAATCAAAAAGTTGAACTTCCGGAGCTTAAAACAAATTATCCTGAAGGGATGACTGAGGAAACGATTACAGAAAACAACAGGGTTTTATACCGGACTGTAATCAAAAGGTCAATTACCCAGGATGTGTTTTACAAGATTGTTTACAATTGGGGAGGGATCTTTTATTTCAAAAACGGGCAAAGTATGTCAGAATCCAATTATTCCATTGAATTGAAGAACCTGAAATCAAAACTTGAAGAATAGTTTGTGGAATTCTGATAATTTCACATCTTTAAGTAAAACGCTATATCAATGCTTAAGAAATCTTTGCTAATTGGCTCCTTATTAGGTATCATCTCAACTTTCAGTCTAGCTGCAAGTGAGAAAATTATCCGAAACTCAAAAGTTAATCAGGTCACAATTTTTTTAAACTCGGCAAGGGTTGAACGAAGTTCTTCCATTCAGTTAGAAGGAGGAAGACAATTAATTGTATTTGGTGGCTTATCACCGTATGTTGATGCCAGGTCGCTAACAGTAACCGGAAGAGGTGATTTCAGTATTCTGAATTCTAGGTATGAGTTAAATTATCTCTCAGGAATTGCTGAGATTCCTGAATTAAAAAAGCTTGAAGACTCACTTGAAACACTCCAGTATCAACTAGAGTTATTGCTTAATCGCAAATCTGTTGCTAACGAAGAACAGGCTTTGCTTCTTGCTAATAAAACTATTGGCGGGACCAATACAGGACTCAATAGCCGTGAACTTGAACTGGTAGCAGACATATTCAGAAAAAGACTTACTAAACTGAAGGATGATCTGCTTGACCTTAGTCAGAAGGAAAAAAAGCAGCGGGAGAAAGTTCAAAAAATTCAAAGTCAGATAAATTCCTACCGGATAAAACGTGATCAGCCATCAGGCTCAGTGTTAATTGAAGTACTTGCGGCAACTTCGGTAAAAGCGGCATTCGAAATTTCATATCAGGTTAATAACATTTCATGGTCACCCTATTATGAAATCCGGAGTAATAACGATTCTGAGAAAATTGCAGTAGTATTTAAAGCTTCTGTAACCCAAACTACTGGTGAAGACTGGAAGGATACTAAGGTCAAGTTATCAACTTATAATCCAATACAGGGAAATTACAAACCAGAACTCTATCCCTGGTATCTCCGGTTTGCAGAACCCGTAACCTTTTATGGATTAAGATTAAAGAAATCAGAAGCTCAGTCTGGGGTGGAAGAATTGCGAAGGCCTGACTTAGATTCATCTGGTGAGAAGAATTTGGAAGCAACCTCATTAGACCAACAAATACTGGTTAATGATTATAACATTTTCAATACTTATGATATTGAAATTCCTTATGATATTCTCTCAGATGGAAAAGAATATCTATTACAGATCAGGCAGGCAATGCTTACATCGGCACAAAAATATTTTTCAGTTCCCAAGATGGAAACAGATGTATTTGTAGTTGCAAATATTACCGGATGGCAGGAGTTAAATATGTTACCCGGCCGGGCAGCAGTTTATTATGACGGGGCTTATACCGGTGAAACATTTATTAACCCTGCTGTGACTAATGATACATTGCAGGTTGCGCTGGGCCGCGATAAGCGGATTGCAGTTAAACGAGAACAGATTAGGGAACTCACTTCAAATCAGTTTCTTGGAAGCAACCGCCTCAGAACGCTTACCTTTGATTTAGTTATAAAAAATAATAAGAGTAGACCCATTTCTTTGGATATTGAGGATCAGCTCCCTGTTTCACAAAACAAAGACATTGAAGTTAGAATAATTGAAACATCCGGAGCAGACCTGAATAAGGAGAGTGGTAAATTAACATGGAAACTGGAACTTCAACCCGGTGAGCAAACTAAAAAGCGAATATCATTTTCTGTAAAGTATCCTAAAGACAAGCAAATAGCTGGATTATAAATGGATAGTAGTCAGTTGTTAAGTATTATTTCTTATGCAAACAATGACTCACTACCCGGGTTGCAAGCTCACCTTGAGATGGCCCCTCCTGACAGAAAACGCCTGATCAGTCCACCTGCAGATTTAAGTTCTTTTAAAAAAAGTGCTGTTCTGCTTTTGCTTTACCAGAAAAACAACAAATTGTATTTTCCGCTAATTGAAAGAGATGAAAAAGGCATTCATGGTGGGCAGATTAGTTTGCCGGGAGGTAAATCAGAAAACAATGAAGAATTACTGACAACTGCACTGAGAGAAGCCAGGGAAGAAATTAATGCTGAAGCAGGGGAGATTTTTCATTTAGCAAAACTTACATCTCTCTTTATCCCTGTAAGCAGGTTTACGGTACAACCCTTTCTGGTTTTCACAGCTGAAGAGCAGCATTTTATCAGACAGGAAAATGAGGTCAAAACCATTTTTGAAATTGAATTAGATGACTTTCTGCTTCATTTCACAAAGCAAAATGATAATTTTAAGACAATGAGGGGAATGATTAATGCACCTTGTCTGAATTATCGGAATCTTAAAATTTGGGGTGCTACCAGTATGATTCTGAATGAATTTATCATGCTGATGAAATAAACTGATTTCTCAATTGGTTTATTAATCGGATACTGTTTAATTTGCCGGATGCAGAATTTCAACCTTTTTTCCATTCTGGCGTTATTAGCTGGTTTATTGACTTCCTGTTCACCTGTTAAGCCAATTACAGTAAAACGCTTTGATGATTTTAAAGTTAAAACATTAAGTACTAAGCCGGCCGTTTCATTTAGTGCAGTAATCAGTAATCCAAATTCTTTTGGTGTAACTCTTAAGTCTTTTTCTGCTAATGTATTCTTAGGCAAACAACCCATATCAGCGATTGAAACAACAAAAAAAACCCGGATTGCATCTCAGGCAGACATTTCGATTCCTTTTGAAGCTTATCCGGATCTAAAGGGTATTGGCGGAATGCTGTTGCAGGGGCAGGTATCATCTCACTGGGAAACAACAGGAAATGTAGTGATCAGTAAATTTATTTTCAGGAAAAAAATCCCATTCTCACTTGAAGGAGATCTGTAAATGCAATTCACTTTTAAATGTTAATATTTATGCCAACCAGATTGATCTGCTTCTTTAAACAGAAAGGCTGATGGCTATTTTAGCAAGCATCCGTATGTTTTATTTAAGAACTGCTGCCCTCATAGTGCTGTTACTCGGAGTTTCTCCTGCCAGCAGTCAGAGTTCTGATACACTGACACAGAGTAATCACTCAAGACTGCATGAGCTAAAAAAGGAAGCAGAGGAAAATTATGAAGCATTCAGAAACGGAGCTGCCTTTGAAGCGCTTGTCAGATATGCTGCTTTAAAACATAAGCTGACTGCTGATTCTGCTGCTGCCGAACTTGCAAGTATCTCAATGGAATATGCAGATTCTTTAGCCAGTCAGCAAAACAAGGTGTTGGAACTGAATCAATCTATCAGGAGTTTTAAAGATCAGAATGAAATGCTAGATACTGAAAAGACCAGATTATTCAGAAATGCTGCAATTTATTTTATTGTTATAACCGGGATAGGCCTTTTAGTATTGAATTTGATTAAGAAGAGAAAAAAGCAGGAAACTGAAGTAGCTGCGAAGACTTTGCAATCAGTAGAGTTCATCGAAAATTATAATATTAAGGCTGCAGGGTTCCATGAGGCAGTTAAAGACGTCAGGTTCTCTTTTAATTCACTGTCTGGGATCAGTTCGCAAATCACGGATCAGCTTGATAAATTCAAATCCATTTGTGTTACGCTAGATTTGTTCAAGCCTCAATGGGCAGATGCTTCAGATCGTTCTGTTCATTTGTCAGCATCTGCCAATCATGCTGTTGAGAGTATTGATCATTTTCAGTCTTTCTTCTCAGAGGCTGAAACAACAATGCAGACAAGTAACCTAAATCTATTATTGGATGACATAATCCCACTTTCCCTGCTTTGGGTTAAATCAGAGTGGAAGGATTTTAATTGTAAGGTTACTAAAGACCTGGAAAAGATTTTACCTGATTTTGAATTTAAACCAGCAGCATTGCGAATTGCATTTTTCCATCTGCTAAGCAATTCCTTTCAATCCATTGCTGAGAAGTGTCAGGATGGTCAGAAAGGATTTAAACCACATCTGAAAGTAACATCCAGAAAGTTGCCTCGCTTTCTTCAGGTACGCATAAGTGATAACGGGAATGGATTTAATCAGAAGCAGGCTACACATGCTTTTGATGAATACTTTACAATCAGGGAAAAACCATTTAATACAGGCCTTGGCCTGGCTGAAGCGTATCGTATTTTAAACAAAGAGCATAAAGCTGAAGTTATTATTGAATCCGATGTAAATGACAGAACTGATTTTGTAATCAAGTTCCCTTTTAACAGATAGTTTATGAAAATTACCTGCTGGTTCTTATTTCTATTCTTCCTTCTGTTGTCTGCAGCTGATGCTCAGCATACTGCTCTCAGCAGTGAGAAAGAACTGAAACAATTAGCATTAGAAGCACGGACTGCTTATAATAACCTTGAAAAGTTAAATGAAATTCGGATCAGGTTACGCGAGATTGAATTTGACAAGCTAACTACAGTCTCACAACAAGAACTTTATGCAGAGGCTTATCTCCAGTTAGCAATTGCTTTCCGTGAAAGCAGATATATACGACCCGGTTATGACATTTATGTAAAATACATTTCACTAAAGGATGAATTATTGCGCAGGGCAAGACTGCATTCCCTCGATTCTGTCAGGGCAGGTTTTGAACAAGCAATTTCTGTAATCAATAAGAAGACCAGTCATCTTCAAAATCAACATAGCCAATTAAATGAGAATTACCGGACCACTGAAAATCTCAGGACCCATTTCATTTCCTATTGTACCTTAATTACTCTTATACTGGTCGCCCTGTTCGCATTTTTCTATTTAAGGTTAAGAAAATCAATAGTGAACGCTAAAGAAATTATTGCTGCAAGCAGGAATAAAATCAAAGACATCTATCCCAACCATACCAATGCAAGAATGTATGCCGGATTAATAACCCAGCTGCAGTTTTTAAATACTTCTCTTCATGATGACTTTATTGTGATGAAGGAGGTCATTCAAAATGCAGGCGATGAACTACATGGCACTAAAGAAGTAAAATCACTTCTTAAAAATATAAATGACAACTCTGCACGGATTGATCAGCTGCTTGACATCAATGAAAAGACCTTATCAGTCTTCTGATTTGTTAAAATTATGGACTATTTTCTGATTATTATTGCATTGCTGCTCTGTATTACAGGGATAGCCGGATGCATTCTGCCCGGGTTGCCAGGTCCGCCATTCAGCTATCTTGCATTGTGGTTCTTGCAGTGGGCATTTCATCCTTTCTCGATACGTTTTCTGGTAATCTGGCTTATTATTGTTATTGTTGTTTCTGTTCTGGATTACTACCTACCCATCTGGACTGCAAAACGTTTCGGAGCAACGCGTCAGGGAATTATTCTGAGCATTGTTGGAATGTTAGTGGGTATCTTTTTTACTCCAGTTGGGATGATTGGTGGCCTTATTGCCGGTGCCATACTGGGTGATCTGATTGCTGGGCGAAGCCTGTCAGAAGCCTTTTCTTCCGGTGGGGCAACTGTTTTCGGTACGTTACTTTCAATAGGTCTGAAACTGATTGTATCGGGGATACTTGTCTTTTATACCATTGTTGAAGTGATAGCATTTCTTATCCAGAAATTCTAATCCTGAAGCCAATCTCCGCTATCTTCCGGCTGGCCTTTAAAATCAGACAAACTGTCGGATGGCGCAATCAGTTCTGATGCTTTACCAGTCAATTTAATTTCAGGTCTCAGTAAAGAATATTCAGATTCTGTAATTTTCTCTTTATTTAATAATCGGGTACTAACAACTTTGAAAAAGTTTTGAAAATAATTTCTTAGGTTTCCATTCATATCAAACGAATATTTGAAATATTTTGGGTTTGGAATTATTCCTGCCAGAAAAATGCTTTCAGCCAGATTTAAATCCTGGGGTTTCTTCTTAAAATAATAATCAGCAGCCTCACTGATTCCATATATTCCTGGTCCCCATTCAATGATATTCAGATAAATTTCAAGTAGCCTGTCCTTTGATACCATTCTGAAATTTTCAATAAGCCAGACCCATAAAACTTCCTCTGTTTTTCTGGAAATATTCTTATCCCGTCCAAGGTAAAGATTCTTAACCAGTTGCATTGATATAGTACTGCCACCTCTTGCAAATCTCTTTTCCTTAATATTAGTAACTATACTTTGTCTGAATGCATCTTCATTAAAACCCAGATGACTATAAAATGAACCATCTTCAGAAATGAGTACAGAATTTATGAGATAAGGACTTATCTTACTGAGCGGGGTGAAGACTGGACTAGTATCACTTAGCTCGATCGTTTTGATTTGTTTTCCTTTCTCAAAGACTAAATATTCAAATGGTTGATTTAGTAAATATGGGTTTACAGCTCCGAACTTTTTGATCTGTAAATTATTGTGCCCAAGGTCTGATTCAAAATGAAGACTATCTGGTGCTGAAGAATCAAAGCTAAAGTGCATTTTATAAGACAAACTTCCCTCTGTTTTCATCCCTGTAAAGGTGTTAAAAAGGCCGGATGGAAGTGATTCAAAAAAGGCCTGAGCCGGCATCACAGGTATTATCAGGCTCATATCAAGGTATTTGCTGTTCTTATTGATAAAGTTAATTGCTGTGTTAATTTTAATTGTATTAATGAAAAGGGATGAGCTACTGTCAACATGAATCGCATTTTCAGTTAAGTCAAATTTTAAATTATTTTCAAAATAGTTTATACTGACTGGATCCCGAGAAATTCGCCAGTGGTAAAGTTGTAACCCTGAAAGTGAAAATCTTGATGTAAAGGAACACTTCTTATCATTTAACTGATCTGATGAAATCCGCAATGACAGAGAATCAAACAGGAAAGCCAGTGCAGTACTGTCATGACCTGTCCGTAGCATCTTTTCCGGTCTCTTCAGTAGTTTTATGCTGGCACTAAAGGCTCCCTTTTTAATTTGTTCACCCGATAATTGAAACCAGGATGGGCTGTTTACCGAGAACCATCCATTAAGGTGATTGGATTCCCATGATAAATCCCTGATAAAATAGTTAAATGCGTCATTGCCTGTTTTTAGACTGAGAATTGCTGTTTTTATATGAATGCTTTCAGGAATTAATCTGGTTTTACGAATCAGCTGATTCGCAAGTTGTGAATAGTTACGCATGGTAACCTCATTACTGTTTACAGTAGAATCCGGCTTACCGGATATATCCTCCTGAATAAAGATTGATGTGATAACGCTATCAAAACTGATTATTCCGACAATTGACTTCCCATCCATGAAGTTTCGGAATGAAATGCTGAATAGCCCGCTGTTTACAAAAAAGAGTGAATCTGTCAATGTATCGGTAACAAGTAGATTTCTGAAGATTATACTCCCGAACCCGGAAGAATTCCATTCATCAGCTGTAAAGATGAATCCTTGCGCCTTGCATTTCTCTTCTATTTTATTAAAGATGAGTTTAGGTAAATAAAGCTTCATAAAAACAAAGCCAGAAGCCAGTAATAACAGCAATATGAGAAAAATAAATACCGGCCTTCGCTTCATAGAGAACCTTTACTCCGGCAAATTAACGGAAGGTATTACCTAACAACATCCAACATTCCGTAGCCTTCTTCAGTTAAAGCTCCGATTCCTGTTTGCCAAATAAAAAGATGTACATCTTCATGAGCATGAAGGGTGAAGGGCAGTAAATATCCGGTCATCGGCAGGCCAGAACTGCTCTTATAACTTCGGGCATATTTTTTCCCTTCGTAATGAACTTTATTGATGTATTCACTATCAGGAATAATTTCAAATTCAGCATATTGGTTAAGCTGTTCCTGCCCAAAGCCCGCTTTCTCCATTTTCTCGATTACTGCATTATAAACCAGATCACTGAATTCTGCAGATGCCGGATCAACAACTTCAAGTGCCTTTTCAGGTGATAGATTTGGATTATTAAGCACCAGTGGTGAAATACACAGATAACGCATTCTTTTTTGGAATACAGGGTCGGGAATGTATTCCTTGTTTCTGGGTTTCAGGGTTAAACGGCCAATGATCAGTTTTGGGTGTTCAAATATCTTTTTAACAAATTGTTTAACCTCATCATCTTTCCTGCCTGAGATACAGATAGTAATCTTAGCTGAAAGAAGTTTCATATAGCCGTTTTGAACTTTTGATGTAGCTTTTATTGATGAAAAATTAAAATCAAAACGGTTATTGGTAATTGAATCAATCATCGGTCCGAATGCATCGTTAATCAGCTTTTGATGATGCAAAGGCACAGTATTAGTTGAGTTCTTTTCCCGTAAAAAAGATATTTTGTAACGCATAAGAGGAAGGTTTAGTAGTTGAAAAATCGGTATTTAGGCGTCAAAAAGAAATAACTCTTCGTTTACTGATAAAAGTCAGAATCCTGAAATTTAATTAAGGCAAACCTACAATTTTTGAATGAGTTAGCCAACAACGAAAGAAAAATCTTTTAAGGTAGAAGGGCTTCGGGAAGTGGAGTTTTAAGCAAGTACACTGAGAGTTTCGTTTTGGGATTTGCCTTGTCCCATTGATGCCTGATAATGAGGCTTTGATCCAATTTAAAGAGTTACCCTTCTTAAGCTGTCACTTGTTTTCCTGTATTAGAAACATTGCATTGACTCTATCATCAGCTCTCTTTTTACAGGGCTATTATGTATCCGGCTAACGTTATTTTTTTATATTAGCTGATATAGCTAATTTTGTTTTATCTGATTCTAATCCCGGAGTAATCTTAATACATTTCCTGCTACATCAACTCCAGTAGATATCTACCCATAGCTCAATTACTTGGAAACGGGCATTGATGATTATGAATTAGAATCTGAATCCGACAGTTACCAGGAGTTTGTGATCTTTTGTTTTAAAGTAAGCTCCGGGTTCAGTATCAATAGCTGATAACAATTCATAAGGCCTGTAGAAGCCGTTACTAGTGCTTAAGGAATAACCTAAATCAACAAAGTAATGTTCTTCTCTGATTCCAAAACCTGCAGAATAACTGATCATATGCTGGTCGCTTTTGCTATCAGACAATGTGCTATTCATTAATCCGGTACGGTATCCGGCTCCAGCCCGAAAAGCAAAAACTCCATATTTCCATTCGGCACCGGCCCGGATAATATGCGATTGTGTATAGCTTTCCCTGATAATTCTGTTTTCGTCAGAAAAAGAATAATCACCGGCTGTCAGCCTGGTTGATGAGTAGTCAGCAAATTCATAATCAATACTGAAAATAGCCTGCTGTTCAAGTAAGACAGCACCACTTAGGATAGCCCTAAACGGAGTCGTCAAATTATAACCATACATCCCAACTGGAGATTGTTCGGTAATAGGTTGGCTGCCTTCAAATTTTGCACTCATCTGGTACAACCATTCATCCTGCATAGAATAGTAGGTGGGTGAATGAACCGCAACTCCAAAACGCAAAAAATCATTTGGCCTGAAGATTAATCCGAATTTAGCATTTATTCCCGTTCCTGTTGTCTTTAATGTTGAAGAATAAGCCAGTGATTTAAAATTAAAAATACTGGCATACAGGGAGTCAATTCCCGGTGTTGTCTGACTTATCTGATCCTTCTCGTCAATTTCCTCATACAGATAATCCTCTGTATAACGGATATAAGGAATACCAAGAGTAAACCCCCAGAAAATGCGGTTATCGTAATTGCCACCAAAACTGATTACCATTTCTCCAAGTGATCCTCTTGACTCTTTGACACCCCTTTGCAATGCTCCGCCATTAGGAATGGCACTGAAATATTGCGAAGATGTATTTGGTAAGGTATCTATCAGGTAGGTGTTGAATGCTAATCCTTCATAGAAATTATCTAGATCATTATAATTTGTACCGTTAGCAGTCTCAATGTAAGAATCAAGTATTGAATTGTTGGGATTTACCCCTTCAAACATGGTTCGGCTATGCAGATTGTTCAACCTATTATATCCTATACCAAATGCCCATCCTTTCCATGGACTCTTCGAATCTTCTTTGGGATAGGCATAAATTATTCCCAGATTCCCAAAATTGAAATTAAATTTATTTTCATTGCTGGTTTTGCCAAAATAGCTTCCGTCAGCAGTAGAATTACCAAAAGCCGGAGTAAAACTGAATTCTGACTTTCTGTAAAGCCCGATACCAGCAGGATTTCCACTTAAAACCGAAAAATCAGCTCCCAGTGCCCCGAAGGCACCACCCATGCTTAACGAACGGGCAGTTGACGAAGGATTGATTACACTATACCGAATCGCATCAATATCTGATTGTGCACTTAGCGAAGTCGTCAAAAAAAGGCCTGCTGCAATGAGCAGGCCCTGCGTTTTCTTTATCATGTTCAGAATTTCTATCTTAAAAAAATTATTTATAAGACCTTGAATTTATCTTCTTCTTTGACTACCGCTGTTGCTATTACCAGGTTGGGAGCGTGATGGTTGAGGTTCAGATTGATAAGAAGGAAGCTGCATCTGTGGTCTTGATTCTCTCATTATTGGCTGATTTGACCTGTCAGGCTGTGAATTATATTGTCTTGGCCTCGGATTACTTTCCATCTGCTTTGGCTTACTTGAAGGCGGTGTTGATTCATATTGATAATTTTGTCTTGGCCTGGGAGTACTTTCCATCTGCTTTGGATTACTTGAAGGCGGTGTTGATTCATATTGATAATTCTGCCTTGGCCTGGGAGTACTTTCCATCTGCTTTGGATTACTTGAAGGCGGTGTTGATTCATATTGATAATTCTGCCTTGGCCTGGGAGTACTTTCCATCTGCTTTGGATTACTTGAAGGCGGTGTTGATTCATATTGATAATTCTGCCTTGGTCTGGGAGTGCTTTCCATTTGATTTGGCTGCTGTTTAGGGGTAGGAGCAGGGGTGTATTCATCTGCCCGGGATGGAACTTGATTTGTTGGCTTTACAGTTTCATCATTTACTTTATCTGAACGCACAGGTTGATTTTCAGATGCATTATTCTTAATTACCGGAGCGGGTGTATACTGATCAACCCCTGATGAATTTTGCTTTGACGGCTTAACTATAACATCATTGACATTTGAATTTTGACGTACCGGAAGTGTTTCCGAAGAATTTCCGGGTTTGGAAATATTCCCAGATGGAGAACTAACAGTACTTATAATTGGAGTTGCAGGATTATCATTACCTAAACTCCGCTGATAAAGTTCTGCCAACGGTTTTCTTGGTACTGCTGCTGAATGTCCGGATGAACTGACATTTCTTCTGGGTCCGTAATAGTAATTATTGAAACTATTATAGTCAAAACTGTTATAATAATAGGGGCTTCCGTAAAGACTGCTGTAGTAACCATTCCAGTATCCGTTCCAATACCCCTGATTATATCCGTTCCAATAAGAGTAGTATGGAGAATAGTACGGTGAATTCCAATACCAATAAGGCTGGAAACCCCATCCGCTATAATGCGGCCAGCCAAAAGAAATATTGAAACCCCATGTGAAAGGGCTATAATAGTACCATGACGGGGCCCACCAGTTGTAACCTGAATAAATACTGATTCCCCATGATACCGGATTGTAATCGTACCAGTACATATTTGTATAATAGCTGTCATAGTAACCCCAGCCATAAGGATGATAGAATCGTCTTAACCTGGAAGTATAAGCATAATCGTAATAATCATCAGGGTCATAGTAATAATTATTAGTCACATAGGTCTTGCCATCTTCAGTAGTTGTAGATGAACTGGCCGGTTGGCGCTCCGTATAATCAAACCGGGAAGCCCCTTCGCTGTTGACCGGATTCTGTCCCATATTCTGATGCTGTGAATAGTTTGAAGGCGCTGTCGCCTGGCTGGTATTTGTTACAGGCATCTTAGTCGGGCTTGAGAAATACACATCATCATAACCACTGATTGCAGTAGGCTGGCTTGATGAGCAGGCAGCCATCAAAAAGGCAATGCTGATAAGCAGGAATAGTTTCTGTAAATTTTTCATAACGCTGTTTATTTTTTGATAGGTTTTTAAGAATATCGTTTAATCGTACTTTATGAATTTATATTTGCCGTTAATTTCTACACTTCAAACTTAATACCGGAGACTGAACATGCTGTGAAATTACAGTGAATGCATCAACAACAATATCAACAAAGTTAACTATCTTCATCTTCATACATGGCAAAAGAAATAACACCACGCTCTCAAGATTATTCTCAATGGTACCAGGATCTGGTTATTAAAGCTGATTTGGCTGAAACATCTGCTGTCCGCGGGTGTATGGTAATTAAGCCTTATGGATATGCTATTTGGGAGAAAATGCAACAAGCCCTTGATAGAATGTTTAAGGATACAGGTCATGTTAATGCTTATTTCCCATTATTTATTCCAAAGTCATTTTTTAGTAAAGAAGCATCACATATAGAGGGTTTTGCAAAAGAATGTGCCATTGTCACTCATTACCGGTTAAAGAACGCACCGGATGGCAAGGGAATTATAGTGGATGATGAAGCAAAACTGGATGAAGAATACATAGTTCGGCCAACCTCTGAAACAATTATCTGGAATACATATCGCAACTGGATTCAGTCTTATCGTGATTTACCCATTCTTGTCAATCAATGGGCAAATGTTGTCAGATGGGAAATGCGAACCCGGTTATTTCTTAGAACAGCTGAGTTCCTGTGGCAGGAAGGCCATACGGCTCATGCCACTGAACAGGAAGCTATAGAAGAGACATTAAAAATGCTCCATGTTTATGAACAATTTGCAAACCAGTTTCTTGCACTTCCGGTTATTAAAGGTGTGAAAACGGCAAATGAGCGGTTTGCCGGTGCAATGGAAACATATTGCATAGAAGCTTTGATGCAGGATGGTAAAGCATTACAAGCAGGGACTTCCCACTTTCTGGGTCAGAATTTTGCTAAAGCTTTTGATGTCAGGTTTACTTCTAAAGAGGGTGTTCAAAACTATGTTTGGGCTACCTCCTGGGGAGTAAGCACCCGGCTTATGGGTGCTTTAGTAATGGCTCATTCAGATGATGAAGGATTAATTCTGCCTCCTAAACTGGCACCTATTCAGGTAGTGATTATTCCTGTGTATAAAAGTGAAGATCAGCAAAAGGCTCTCAATAAGTATGCAACAAAAATTAAATCAATGCTGGAATTAAAGCAGATTTCGGTTAAATATGACAACCGGGATACTCACAAACCGGGATTTAAGTTTGCTGAATACGAATTGAAAGGTGTTCCGGTTAGAATTGCAATTGGCCCCAGGGATCTGGAAAACCAGACAGTTGAAGTAGCAAGACGAGATACCAAAGAGAAATCTGTCTATCAGTTTGTAAATCTTGATACGAAGATTGAAAACCTGTTGAATAATATTCAGCAGAATATTTTTAACAAAGCACTTGATTTTCGTGACAATAATACGTTTTATGCCGACAGCATTGAAAAGTTAAATTCTATACTTGACTCTACAGGGGGGTTCATCTATGCTCATTGGGATGGTACCTCCGAGACAGAGCAGAAAATTAAAGAAATCACAAAAGCAACTATCCGATGCATTCCTTTAGGAAATCAACAAGAAATGGGTAAGTGTATTCTCACAGGAAAACCATCAAAAGAAAAAGTGATTTTTTCCAGAGCTTATTGATCCGTTTACCAGATTCTGATTCGTTCTTGCTCATTTCGGTACATGGCATTACTTTCTTTTACACTGAAGGCTTCGTAGAATTCAGGCATATTACTCAGGGGACCATTAACTCTGAATTTAGCAGGAGAGTGAACATCTGTTTTAACCTTGGTCATTAAAGCTTCAGGTCTCAGGTTGATCATCCATCCCAGTGCAAAGCCAAGGAAGAACCTCTGTTGTGGAGTATAACCTGCAATTTTATTTCCAACTCTGAATTGTTGAGTCTTCTTAAATGCTTCATAACCCATCATGATTCCGCCAAGGTCTGCTATGTTTTCTCCTTGGGTGGCTTCACCATTTATGTGAAGACTATCCTGCACGGTGTATTCGTTGTATTGTTTAACAATCATCTGTGTCTTAGCAAAAAATTTTATGCTGTCATCGGCTGTCCACCAGTTACTAAGATTTCCCTTTTCATCATATTTACTTCCCTGGTCGTCAAAACCATGAGTAATTTCATGACCAAACGTTGACCCTCCAATTATTGAATAAAGGATTGCATCATCGGCCATCTTTCTCTCATATCCCGGAACCAGGATGTTACAACCAGGCACAACAATTTCATTATTTGATGGATTGTAGTAGGCATTATAAGTCTGAGGATACATCACCCACTCAGTCCGGTCAACAGGTTTGCCGTATTTAGCTGCCATATCATTCCACTGCCATTGTGAAGCTCGAATAACATTTCTCACATAAATATCGTTTTCAATTTTTAGGGCGCTCATGTCTTTCCACTTGTCAGGATAACCCACTTTAAAAATCATGGAGTTAAGCTTTGCAACAGCTTTTTCCTTGGTCGTTGTACTCATCCAGTCCAGATTTCTGATTCTTGTTTCAAATTCTGATTTAATTGCCTGACCGATTTCAAGAAGCTTTTCTTTTGTTCCGGCTGGCAGATATTCTGCCACATAAACCTGACCAATCAACTCACCAAGTTCATGATTAGTTGTACTGACCACACGTTTCCAGCGTTCACGGGGTGTTTCAACACCTCTTAAAACAGTTGAGTAAAATCTGAAGTTCTGTAAATAGGTCGAATCATCCAGGTAGTTAGCCAGGCTTTTAATGAGATGAAATCGGAAATAATCCTTCCAGGTTCCCAGTGGTGTAGCTTTTAACTCCTTATTCAGATTAGTATAAAATTCAGGTTGACCTACAATAACCGTATCAGGGCGGCTGATGTTTGCTGTTGAAAAATAGGCTGGCCAGTCGAACAGCGGTACAAGTGCTTTCAGTTTTATTGTATCAATTTTATTATAATTTGCAAACGGATCACGGAGATCCTCCAACTTTCGACTTGATTTAGCAAGTGAAGTTTCCAGTTTCATTACTGCATCAGTTTTTGAAACCGCTTCCTCGGGATTACTTCCCAAGGACTGAAAAACATCCGTGAGGTAGCTTTTATACTTCTCTCGAATTTCCATTGTTTGCAGATCATTATCAAAATAATAATCACGATCCGGTAACCCAAGACCGCCTTGCATGAGATAAACAGCATACTTATCACTGATCATATCATCCTGTATTATATATGCTTCCATGAATGGAGAACATCCAATGGTATGTAAATAGGCAACAAGGGAGGCCAGTGATACAATATCATTGATTGAATCAATCATTTCAAGTTCTGACCTTAAGGCACTGATTCCTGTCTTATTAATTGCCATACTATCCATACCAGTCCGGTAGAAATCACCAATCTTTTGTTTATTACTTCCTTCTGCAGCCTGGGTGTTTGCAGCTTCTTCACAAATATGTTTCACTGCATCATCAATTGAGTCCTGGATCATCCTCCATAAGCCATTATAGGATTCGCTGGCAGGAATTGGATGCTGAGCAAACCATTTTCCATTTGCAAAATCGAAAAAGTCATCTCCTGGGGAGATTGCAGAGTCAACATGAGAAGCCAGTTCATCAAATGCTTCTATTTCTGATTTTTTTGTATTACATGACATAAAGGCAACAAGTATGGTCATGCTTGCTATTATTCCTGTTATTTTCATAAATCAAGTTTCAGCAAAATTAAGAATCAGGCTGGTTTGTTCATTGTTGTTTAATTTCATTTGCACCATGGCTGATGAAAATATTATTAGTGAACTTGAAATCACAGATCTGAACAACGAAGGAAGTGGAATCGGTCGTTCAGATAACAGGGTCATTTTTGTTGACTGGGCAGTACCAGGTGATATTGTTAAGGTAGAAATTTATAAAAAAAAGAAGCGTATTTCTTATGCCCGTATTATTCAGCTTGTCAGATCCTCACCGGCCAGGAGGCAGCCTTTTTGTAAACACTTCTATCAATGTGGAGGATGCCGCCTTCAGCATTTTGATTATCAACACCAGTTATATTATAAACAGAAGATGGTAAAAGATGCCTTTGAGCGGATTGGAAATCTGTCCGATTTCAGCATGTTACCGGTCATCCCATCTCAACAGCAACGCCACTACCGGAACCGCCTTGATTTTGGAGCCAGTAACAGGAGATGGCTTACTCCATGTGAAATAAAATCCGGAAAGAAGTTTGATGAGAGTGCAATAGGATTTCATCTCCCAAGAATTTTTGATAAAGTGCTGGCTATTGACGAATGTCATCTCATGCCCTCATTAAATGATAAAATCAGAATGGCCGTAAAAGAGTATGCGTTAAAAAACCAGCTTTCATTTTATGATCATAAAGCACATACAGGCTTTCTAAGAGGACTGATAATCCGGAATTCAAATAATTTTGAATGGATGGTTATTGTTATGCTTGGAGCAGAAGATAGCAATGCCAGGAATGCCTTACTTGACTTTATTAAGAAAACATTTCATGAAGTTACATCCCTGAATTATGTGATTAATGAGAAAAGGAATGACAGCCTGTATGATCTCGATATTGTTTGCTACGCAGGAAGTCCATTCATTACAGCCGGGATTGGTAATCTGAATTTCAGAATTTCTCCAAAATCATTTTTTCAGACTAATACTGAACAGGTTAAGGTACTTTATAATACGGTAATAGATCTTGCAGCATTTGACGGTTCTGAAACAGTCTATGATCTGTATTGTGGTACCGGGACCATTTCCTGTTGTGCTGCATTAAGGGCCAGAAAGGTAATTGGACTTGAGTATGTGAAAGAAGCTGTAACAGATGCTAATGCGAATGCAGCATTTAATCAGATAAAGAATACTTCCTTTTTCCATGGTGATATAAAAGATCTGCTCAATGAAGCATTCTTTAAACAACATGGCATACCAGATGTAATAATTGCAGATCCACCCAGAGCCGGCATGCATGATTCAGTCACCGAAGCAATTAATCGTTCAGAAGCTAAACGGATTGTTTATGTAAGTTGTAATCCTTCAACTCAGGCTCGCGATGTTGAGAAATTAAAAACTTCTTATCGGCTTGTTCAATGCCAGCCAATTGATCTGTTTCCTCAAACAATGCACATTGAAAATGTTGCCTTACTTATAAAAAATTAATTCGATTGAAGCAAAAAAAGAGTTGCTGCTAAGCAACAACTCCTCTCATTTATCAAGTCATTTTATCGCCCCCTCATGATATATTGATTCAATTCATCAATTGATGACTCAAAAGTAAAAGCATCATTTACTTTATAGTAATTACCGATATCATAGGTTCGACCATAAGCAAATTTAGCAAGGTCAAGCCGTGAATCTTCAAATGAAAACAGAAGCATTAACTCTTTTACCTGGGAAGTAAGCAAACAAGAATTTGCTACTACCTGTTTAGCAATAGTCATTTTGCTTTCTTCAAATGACTTAGAAGAAATACTTTGCTTTAATTCGGCAAACTCACCCGGACTAATTGGAATTGGACATCCAATCGGCCCGGTATATCCCGGAAGATAAGCAGATGGTGGAGCAGGTGAAGGGGGAGGAGGAGGAGGAAGTGGTGTACCTGATGTGGTTGTTGTAGTAGTTGTAGTTGTATGAGTTACCGTTGTCTGAGAAGAATTCAAATTGGGATCCATTCCAGATATATTAATGTTTACACCAGCCCCAGTTCCTCCCATGTTAACACCCATATTCAAACTTACATTATCTGTTGTTCCGGTTTGTGTAGTAGTAGTAGTAACTTCATGGGTCACAACTGCAGACTCAGGAGGAAGGTTCTCACTGTAAACAACTGTTTCGGTTCCGGGAGGGGGAGGTGCAGCTTCTGCCAACGGTACTGATCCCATATAACGAAGTACGTAGTTCCCCTTTTTGTTTTTGGTGATATTACAAGTTGTTTCCATACCCATATTCATACTCAGATTCAGATTAAACGAACTTTCGCCAAGAGCAGGATCTGCAAAAATTACTTTGAGCTTGTAGAACTCACCTGTAAGATCAGTCATTTTAACATGAGTTGCGGGTTCTTCATTCATTCGCAGCCCATTCATAATAGCTGTGAATTTTTCACCATTGTCGGTAAATAAAATAACGTTTGATTTGACTTGTGCTTTGACAACCATACTGAAAACCAAAGACAGTAATAGTAAACCTGATTTTTTCATTTGAAATTGTTTTTGAGTTAAATAATAGTTTAAAGTTCAGTTTGTATTTTCCAATACTCATACCGTATCACTGAATTAGTATGAACAGGTTATGAAGCGAGGCAAAACTAAACATTTACTCATTTCTGTAGCCGAGCCTTTTCAATGATTTTTCATCATTTCGCCAGCCCTCTTTAACCTTAATTGTAATGTCAAGAAAAACTTTCTTACCAGTAAAGCGTTCCAGCTTTTTTCTTGCTATGGTTGCCATCTTCCTAATTGCAATCCCCTTATTTCCAAGAATTATTCTTTTCTGAGATTCACGCATTACGAAAATTATAGAATAGATTTTTATTAATGAAGCAAACTCCTGCCATTGGTCGACAACTACCTCACAACTATATGGAATCTCTTTCTGGTAATTCAGAAAAATCTGTTCTCTGATAATTTCCTCAGCAAAAAACCGCTCATTGCGGTCACTCAACTCTTCGGTTGAGTAATATGGCTGTCCTTCAGGAAGGTATTTTAATAATACTTTCACCAATGTATCTAGATTAAAATCAGATGTTGCTGAAATAGGTATCAGTTCTGCATGGGGAAAAATCTTTTTAAAGAGATTGATTCTGGTTTCAAGTTTTTGAGTATCCGCCAGATCGGCCTTGTTAAGAGCAATTATCAATGGTAATGATAATTTACCAATCTGTTGGAAAACCGATTCTTCTGAATGAGGTGAACTGACGTCATCAACCAGCAAAATGACATCCGCATCCTGCATGGATTGCTCAATTGCTTCAAGCATTTTTTTATGCAGTTCATAGGCAGGTTCTAAAATTCCGGGTGTATCAGAAAAGACTATCTGATAATCATCGGAATTCAGGATTCCCTTAATTCGGTGGCGGGTTGTCTGGACTTTAGGTGTTACAGCTGACAGTGATTTTCCAAGAATACGATTCATCAGGGTTGATTTGCCTGCATTCGGTTTACCTGTTATTGCCACAAATCCTGCCTTGAAACTCATCTATTTAACTGTAAATTTAATTGACGGGCAAAGCAATAACATTTTTATGATTTCTGTTTGATGAGTGATTTAGTAATAGTTTTGCCGACAATTGATGAGAATATTTATCTATACAATTTTGTTCAGTGCAATGCTGATAATGGTTACAAAACAATCAGTTGCACAGGAAAATGTACTTACTGCAGGAGTTCAGTTTCGTCCTTTTTTTACAAATAAGTTTTTCAGGACAGGGGCTCAGTCAAAAGACAGCAGTAATGTAAATTTTACGATAACCCCAAAGGGAGGATTTAGTGCTGGAGGGGTTGTCAGGTATGGCTTCACCGGAACGCTTTCCTTTGAAACTGGAATAAACATAATTAAAAGGCCCCATGATCTTAACATTACAAAAACTATTGACGGCAATACTATAATTACGACTCATACCCGGTTTACTTCTATCAGTTATGAAATTCCAGTATGCATTCTCGTATTTCTTCAATTGAGCGACCATTTGTTTATGGATGCGGGATTAGGGCTCAGTATGGATTTTTACCCATCACATCTATTTACCTATGGGGAGAATTTCCAGCAATACAGCCGGAGAAAGAACTGGATGTTTCCGGCTGTGAATGCAAGTCTGGGATATGAATGGAGAACAGAGAAAAGCGGTTATTTTTACATTGGATCATCCTATCATAATCCGTTTAGTGAGATTTATACCTCAACCATTGGTTATTATGAGAACGGCAGATATTTGACAGGACAGCAATTTTTACTTTCAGGAAATTATTTATCAATTGATTTCAGATACTTTTTTCCACAGGACCCATTAAAAAAGCAAAAGAAAAAGCATTAATAGGTATGGAATTCTGGCTTCAGTGCATCTCTATCTCAGCAATCAGGCTATGTTTTTAAAGTCTTCAAAGTCCAGAAATCAGATTAACGATGCAGAAATTATCAGGATGTATAAAGAGACCTGTGACAGTATGTATATTGGTATTTTATTTGAACGCTATTCGCACCTGGCCTATGGTGTTTGTTTAAAATATCTGAAAAACGAAGAGGCAAGCCGGGATGCAGTTCTGAATATTTTTGAAGACCTGATTCACGATCTATTTAAATTCAATGTTAAGAATTTTCCTCCCTGGCTTCATTCAGTTGCAAAGAATCACTGCCTGATGATTCTCCGTAAAAAAAGACTTGAGTTTAACGATGAATACGGAATTACCCAAGCAGAATCTACTCTGGCAATCACTCCTGAGAATATGTTGTTTATCAAAGAAGACTTAACTGAAACACATCTGGAATTCCTTGATGAAGCAATGGAAATGCTTAATGACCAGCAGCAGCTTTGCATTCGTAAATTCTTTCTTGAAGACAAAAGCTACAAACAGATTTCTGAATTAACGGGTTTTGACCTGAATTTGGTTAAAAGTCATATTCAGAACGGAAAACGGAATCTTAAAAATTACTTATTAAAAAAGTCAGCCAATGCGAAATAATATTAAACGAATTTTCAGAAAACGGAGTTGCCTGGCTGCTTTCGAACTCGAGCACTATGTCCGAAACGAGATGAGTCAGCGTGAACGCAATGAAGTGGAACGGCACCTGCTTGATTGTGAGTTATGCAGTGATGCTGTTGAAGGATTGATTGAAAACAACCTTCCAACAGACTTACTTTCACTGAAAACCGATCTGGCAAAAAAGTTTATTGTTACAAAGGAAGTCAAATCAAATGAAAGAAAAATCAGGTGGTTTATGGCTGCTGCTGTATTGGCTGGTCTTTTACTGATTTCAGCAGTTGTTTGGCAATTCAGAAATAGAAATGACACCCAGTTGGTTCAAGCACTACCGACCAAACCTCCTGTGCAGAAGATTGAAAGTGCTGCTCCACAAAAGGATTTTGAATCGCATTCAGCCGAAAACCAGTCACCAAAAGCAAGTACCGTTGCTGAATCGCAACTTCAAAAGGAAACAACAACCAGTGAAGCTATTCAAACAACCAGCTCAGATAGAGAAGATCTTGATCAAAAAAAAATTGTAACTGATCAGTCTGAAGATTATTTAACTCCAGTTGAAGAATCAGGAATTGATGTTCCACCGGTGGTTCCATCAGAGGAAATAATGGAGAGATCCATTTCAGTCAATTCAGGTAATAAACCTGTTAATCATAACAAAGTGTATAGTTTGAATCAAAATACAGCTGAAGATATTTCCGAAAAAAAACAGAAGTTGAATTCAGACGGAGACAGTGCTAAATGGGTTCAGGCATTTAAATTAGCCAAAGAATCAAACTATCTGCAAGCTTTTCAACTGCTCTCAGAGATAAGGGGAGAGAAGCATGTTGCCAAACTTAATTTTTATAAAGGGTTGTATCAATACGAGGCAGGTAATGTAAAAGCTGCAATCGGCTATTTTGATAAAGCTATAAAGGAAAAAGTAAAAAATGAATTCTCTGACCATGCGTATTACTACAAAGGATTAGCATTAATTGCTTCGGGTAATTCAATTGAAGGGAAAATAATTCTGCAGTCAGTGATTGCAAAAAAATTACCTGATAGCAAACGGGCAGCTGAAACGCTGGAACTGCTTAAGTAAACTTTCCTTAATTTTATTTGTCCTTTTCAGCTCTGGCAATTGAGAGTTCACTTTGAAGAATCTCTAGCTTAATTATTGTCTCCTTATTGAGTTTTTGTATCTTATGGTTCAGTTTACTGAGATCTTTTAATTCCTTTGAGTCAACTTCAATTTCACTGATGAGTTTTGTAAGAACAGGAAGATTAAGAAGGCCTATGGAAGATTTCAATTTATGAGCATATTCAGCTACCTGATTCCATTTTTCCAAGGATGCCAGCTTTTCTATCTTGGTTATTGTGGCCGGAATCTGTTTTAACAACATCTCAGCAAGTTCTTCTGTATCCTTTTTGCTTCCACCCATACGCTTCAGCAAAGTATCCATTAAAGATTGGTCTTTAAGAACAGTGGAAGGATTAATAAATTTTGAGATTACTGTTGCAAGCTCATTTGGTGAATAAGGCTTGGTTAGATAACCATTCATACCGGCATCCAATGCATTCTTATTTTCCTGTTCGGATGCATAGGCTGTTAATGCAATTATCGGAGTATTTTTTGCTGGCATCCCAAGTTGTTGCCTGATGTATTTTGTTAAATCATAACCATTCATTCCAGGTAACTGAATGTCCATAAAAATCAGGTCAAAATGTGAAAGTTTCAATTTTTCTAAAGCTTCATCTGCATCAGATGCCAGTTCTACCTTACAGTTTAACCTGTTTAGCAATTGTTTGCCTAAAAATTGATTAACTCTGTTATCTTCAACCAAGAGAATATGGACAGGTTTGGACTGGGTTGGGACCCGTATTTCAGGATGAACCGCTTTCTCTTGATGATTTTTTGGTAAACGATAATCAAGCGTGAATGTACAGGTAGTGCCTTCTCCAACAGAACTAACAACTGATATACTTCCGTGCTGTTTATCAATCAGATTTTTCACGACCGATAACCCCAGTCCAGAACCTGACTGTGGATGCTTGAGCAGATCGGGAAAGGCAAAACTCTCAAAAATATGAGGAAGATAATCTTGTGGAATTCCACAACCTGAGTCTGTAATCGTAAAAACAACTCTTGATTTGTCAAGAGCATTCATGTTTGTCCGAGAAACGGTTACTGTTATAATTCCCTGATCTGTAAATTTAATGGCATTTGAAATCAGGTTATTCAGAATTTGAGAAAGCCGCTGTACGTCTCCAATTACAACAGATGGAATGTTCTGATCAAATCTGAGAATCAGTTCAAGCTTTTTCTCATTAGCTTTACTAAGATTTTCAGAAATAATACTTGCAATGGTATCCTTTAATTTAAACTCACCCTGGTTTAATGAAAATATTCCCTGGTTGATGTGAGAGTAATCAATCAGATCATTAATAATAGTAAGCAGGTTAGAGGAGGAAAGTCTGATGGTTTTTAGATATTCAGATTGCTCGGCTGTGAGTTTAGTTGATGAAAGTAATTCGATCATACCAAAAATGCCATTCAGAGGGGTTCGCAATTCATGGCTGATTCCTGAAATAATCCGGTCTTTAATTCTGCTCGATTGCTCAGCCATTATTTTTTCCCGTTTTACTTTATCTACTTCCAGTGAAAGCTCAAGTTCAGTTATTTTTAATGTAATTTTCTCATTGGTTATCTTCTGGCACAAATTGAGATAGTTCTTGTGGTGATCCAGTGCAGCTTTATAGTCTCCTACCTTTTCATAGCTCTGGGCCAAAAACCCGTGAATCACATTTGCCGGATAGATTCGCTGAAGTGATTCGCTGGATTCAAGTGATTTCTCAAGTACTTCAATTGCCTTATCAAATTGTCCCAGGTCATGATACATTTTCCCAAGACTTTTTTGAAGGTTGACAACTAATTCGGTGTCTCCAAACATTTTAGCCAGGTCAATACTCTTATGAAAGTTTGCAATTGCTCCGACAAAATCTTCTTCTTTAGTCTGAAGAATTGCCATACTACCGAGAGGCTTGGTTTGCAATTGCGGGTCACCTACCTTTTTAGCAAGGTCAATCGCCTTTTGTAAATGACTTTTTGCGAGAACCAACTCATTTGCCCAGTTTAAACAGTTGCCAATGAAAAAATGAGTAATACTCAGGTTGGTCTCGTCATTGAGGCTCTTAAATATTTGCAACGCCTTCTGATGATGTTCTTCTGCCTTTTTATAATTTGTATGAAACTTATACAGGTCGCCCAACTTATTATGAGCTTCGGCAATAAGCGACTGGTTGTGGGTTTTTTCTGCAATATCCAGAATTCTGGAACAATGTGAGATTGCCAGTTCATAGTTACCAGCCAGAAAGTGAACATTACTAATTCCTTTAAGTGCGTGAATAAGCCCCTCACTGTTTCCCAACTGATCATTGAGAAGAGCTGCTTCATTAAAGAATTGAAGAGATTCTTTAAACTTATTAAGTGCAATACAACATTCGGCTGCTTCAATTAAAGTTCCTGCCAGGATCACTGCTGACGACTGATCTCTAGCTATTACAACAGCCTGACTGAAAAGTGTAAATGATTGCTCCGGATCCTTTTGAAAAAGGAACCTTGCTTTCTCAGTAAGCCTAGTAATCTCATATTCTTTTCTGTCTTTAATCCGTTTCTTCAAGGTGTCCGTTATTTTGGCTGCAAATATAGAAGGCAATTGCCTGTTAATAACTAGCGTTTAAAACAGAAATTGAGTTTTTTTACAATTTGCATGTGTACTAAAGCTTTTTTTCCATTAAGTAGTGTTGGATGCAACCAAACAACTGATGTGTCTTTTTCAAACGAACAAATTTATTTTTCTCATAAAATGGCAAAGCACTTTCACGAGCATTAAGAATAATTCTTTTAACTTTAAGAGCAATTGCCTTTTGTTCAAGTGATTGGAGTATCATGCTGCCTAGTCCTTTTCTTCTGAAGTGCGGTTCAACAGCCATAAATCTGACTTGAGCTGTATGGCAGTCAATCAGATGAATGCTCCCGATTGCAACAATGCTAGTCTTGTTTTTTATCATTAGATGAATAGCTGAATTGTCATTATCCGACCGTTCAGAGCCCGGAGGCTGATTCCAGGGGGCTCGCAGAACCAGCCAGCGTAAATGAAAGTAGTGCTGCCAGTCTGTTTCTGATTCAGGCGTGCAAACTATAAATTCAGGGTTTGATTGATTCACACGGGTAAAAATAATAAGCGCCTGTTGATACCAGGAGCTTATTATTTCAAACAGGGAATTTATCTGATCAACTCTCTTCTTTTTTCTTACGTCTTCCGCCTGATGGTGAAGAAGGTGATGGGGGAGTGGCTTTTGTGATTAAAGGAATCAGAGCAGAAGTTTTCTTATCAAGCTTCATCTCAATAATATCACCCGGGCTAAGCAAACCTTTAATAATTTCTTCTGCCAGCGGATCTTCAATATATTTTTGGATAGCACGTTTTAAAGGCCTAACTCCAAATTGCGGGTCATAACCCTTTTCACTCAGAAAATCCTTTGATTCAATACTGAGTTGCAATGTATAGCCAAGTTCTGCAATACGCTTATACAAATGATCAAGTTCGATATCAATAATCTTATAAAGATCTTGCTTATCCAGAGAGTTGAAAATAATTACGTCATCAATTCGGTTCAAAAACTCGGGGGCAAATGCTTTTTTGAGAGCATTTTCAATAACACCCCGTGCGATTTCTGATGATTGTTCTTGCCTGCTTTGGGTGCTGAATCCAACTCCGGTTCCGAAATCTTTCAATTGCCGTGAACCAATATTGGAGGTCATGATTACGATTGTATTTTTAAAGTCAACCTTTCTTCCAAGGCTGTCAGTCAGCTGACCGTCATCCAGTACCTGCAGCAAGAGGTTAAAAACATCCGGATGAGCTTTTTCAATCTCATCAAGCAATACAACCGCATACGGTTTACGCCTTACTTTTTCTGTCAGTTGCCCGCCTTCTTCGTACCCAACATATCCGGGAGGAGCCCCTATTAGCCTCGAAACAGCAAACTTTTCCATATATTCACTCATATCAATTCGAACAAGCGCATCATCTGAGTCAAATAAATAACGGGCAAGTACTTTTGCCAACTCTGTTTTCCCAACACCGGTAGGGCCAAGAAAGATAAATGTTCCAATTGGTTTGTTAGGATCCTTTAATCCGGCCCTGTTTCTTTGAATTGCACGAACTACCTTTTTTATGGCATCATCCTGGCCAATCACTTTGCCCATTAGTTGTTCAGGCATATTAATTAAGCGCTGACTTTCTGCCTGAGCAATCCGGTGAACAGGAACACCACTCATCATTGCAACAACTTCAGCTACATTTTCTTCATCAACAGTAAATCGTTGCGATTTAGCGTCTTCTTCCCATTGTTTTTTTGCATGCTCAAGCTGTTCCTGAATCTGCTTTTCCGAGTCACGTAAACGAGCTGCTTCTTCGTATTTCTGGCTTCTTACAACTTTATTCTTTTCAACCTTAATATCCTGTAACTTATTTTCAAGTTCGATGATGCTCTGAGGGACATGAATGTTTGAGATATGAACTCTTGATCCGGCCTCATCCAAGGCATCAATCGCCTTATCCGGCAAGTATCTGTCAGTGATGTATCTTGAAGTCAGTGTTACACATGCTTTAATAGCTTCAGGCGTGTAATTAACATGATGATGTTCTTCGTACTTATCTTTAATATTATTCAGAATCTCAATCGTTTCATCCATAGAAGTCGGATCAATCAAGACTTTCTGGAATCTTCGGTCTAGCGCTCCGTCTTTTTCTATATACTGGCGGTATTCATCCAAGGTAGTGGCCCCAATACATTGAATATCACCTCTGGCTAAAGCCGGTTTAAACATATTGGAAGCATCAAGCGAACCGGATGCCCCACCTGCACCAATAATTGTATGAATTTCATCAATAAAAAGAATAACATCCGGAGACTTCTCCAATTCATTCATTACCGCCTTCATCCTTTCTTCGAACTGACCTCTGTATTTCGTTCCTGCAACAAGTGAAGCCAAATCGAGTGTAACAATCCGTTTATTGAACAGAATTCTTGATACCTTACGCTGAACTATTCTCAGAGCCAAGCCTTCAGCAATTGCAGATTTTCCAACTCCGGGTTCACCAATCAGGATTGGATTGTTCTTCTTTCTTCTGCTCAAAATCTGCGAAACACGTTCAATTTCTTTTTCCCTGCCGACAATCGGATCCAATTTCCCTTCTTCTGCGGCCCGGGTAAGGTCTCTTCCAAAATTGTCGAGTACCGGAGTCTTGCTTTTTCCATCTCCGATTTTTTTGGTGGTTGAACTGTAACTGGGACGATCCTCTTCTGTTGAAAAAGAATCATCATCCGGAGGGTTTTGAGAAGATTCAGCCTTAAAGTCCGAGCGCATGGCATCCATTTCCTCTCTCATCAAATCATATGAAACACCGTATTGATTTAAGATTTTGGTAATCGAACTGTCTTCGTCCTTAAGAATAGCAAGCAGAAGATGCTCTGTACCGATAAGCTCACTCTTATAAATTTTAGCTTCGAGATAAGTGATTTTTAAGGCCTTCTCAGCTTGTTTGGTAAGTGGGATATTGGTCAGATTGTGACTGGAAGTAGCAGAGCTTTTCAATGCGTTTTCAATTGATTTTCTAAGTTCAGGCAAACGCACATTCATGGTTTTTAAGAACTTGATAGCCATGCCTTCTCCTTCACGGATTAAGCCAAGCATCAGGTGCTCGGTTCCAATAAAATCATGACCCAGCCGAAGTGCTTCTTCCCGGCTGAAGGAGATTACATCTTTTACCCTGGGTGAGAATTTAGAATCCATAACTTTCAGATGTTATAATTATTTCAACGTCAAATACACTAATTTGTTCTGCACTTATTAAGCCATCACTGTTCAAAGTTATTAACAACATAGCTGATAAAACTGAATTTTCTCTATCGTGCATAAAATTACTCATTTCTATTTTTTTAAAGTCACAAAATATGCCACTTTGTTATTACCTTCGCCTGCCTTTAGAAATATGACAAAAAAGGAACTAATCCAGTCAAATTACTGACGGATTGACATCATTTAAACATTAGATAAAAGAATCAAATGGATACCGGAGAAAAGATTATCAAGATCAATATTGAGGAAGAAATGAAAACTGCTTACATTGATTATTCAATGTCGGTGATTGTTTCAAGGGCTTTGCCGGATGTCAGAGACGGATTAAAACCTGTTCACAGGCGCGTTCTATATGGAATGCTTGAGTTGAATGTTCTTTCAAACAGGCCTTATAAAAAATCAGCCAGGATTGTTGGGGAAGTGCTTGGTAAGTATCATCCACATGGTGACAGCTCTGTTTATAATACAATGGTAAGAATGGCTCAAGACTGGTCACTTCGTTATACGCTGGTTGATGGGCAGGGTAATTTCGGTAGTATTGATGGTGACAGCCCGGCAGCTATGCGATACACCGAAGCCAGGCTAACTAAAATGGCTGAAGAAATGCTCGGTGATATTGATAAAGATACCGTTGACTTCAGAGCAAACTTTGATGAAACATTAGAAGAACCCACTGTACTTCCTTCTAAAATACCTAATTTGTTAATAAACGGAGCATCCGGAATTGCTGTTGGTATGGCAACCAATATGCCGCCTCACAATCTGACTGAGATTCTTGATGCCATTATTGCCTATATCGAAAATAATGAAATCAGTATTGAGGAACTGATGAAATATGTAAAAGCTCCTGATTTCCCGACAGGTGGAATTATTTATGGCTATCAGGGCGTAAAGGACGCTTTTCAAACCGGTCGTGGCAGAATTGTGATGAGGGCTAAGGCAGATATTGAGACATTAAACAATGGAAGGGAGCGAATTATTGTTTCCGAAATTCCATACCAGGTTAATAAAGCTGAAATGATAAAACGGACAGCAGACCTGGTAAATGACAAGAAAATAGACGGGATTAGTGACATCCGCGATGAGTCTGACAGAAACGGAATTCGAATTGTGTATGAAATTAAGCGAGATGCCAGTGCCAATGTAGTTCTGAATCATTTATTTAAAAATACAGCACTTCAGTCAACTTTCAGTGTAAATAATATTTGCCTGGTACATGGCAAACCTGTCTTATTAAACCTGCGTGAGCTGATTGCCTTTTATGTTTTCCACCGTCATGAGGTGTTAATCCGTAAAACACAGTTCGAACTCGCAGAAGCTGAAAAACGAGCCCATATTCTTGAAGGACTCCTTATTGCTCTGGATCACCTTGATGAGATCATTACATTAATCCGTAAATCACAGACTCCAGATGAAGCTAAAGATGGTTTAATCAGTAATTTCAGCCTGACAGAAATCCAGGCGAAAGCAATTCTGGAGTTGAGATTACAACGGCTTACAGCTTTAGAGAGAGATAAAATTAAAGAAGAATATAATGAATTAATGAAGTTAATTGAGTATTACCATGATGTGTTGAATAATGAACAGCTTAGAATGGAGATACTCAAAGATGAGATGGCTGAAATGAAACAGAAATATGGTGATGAAAGGAAAACAGAGATTGTTTACAGCGCTGATGATATTTCGATGGAAGACATGGTGGAAAACGAAGCAGTTGTAATTACAATCTCCCACCTGGGTTATATCAAACGAACACCATTGACAGAATATAGGATTCAAGCCAGGGGAGGGCGAGGTTCTAAAGGAAGCGAAACCCGGGATGAGGATTTTATCGAATATCTTTTTATTGCCACCAATCACAATTATATTTTGCTGTTTTCAGAGAATGGCAAATGTTACTGGCTTAGAGCATTTGAAATCCCGGAAGGGAATAAAACCAGTAAGGGAAGAGCAATTCAGAATTTGATTAAGATTGATCCGGGTGATAAAATCAGGGCATTTATCAATGTCGATAATCTTACTGATGAAACTTACCTGAACACCAATTTTATTATTCTTTGTACCAAGAAGGGAACAATTAAAAAGACCGCATTGGAAGCATTCAGTCGCCCAAGACAAAACGGTATTAATGCAATCAATATACAAAACGGTGATACCTTGATTGAAGCTAAACTGACAAATGGGGAAAGTGAAATACTGCTTGCAATAAAAAGCGGCAGGGCAATCCGGTTTAATGAGAAGTCGGTTCGTCCAATGGGCAGAAATGCAACCGGGGTAAAAGGAATATCTGTAAATGCTGATAATGATGAAGTCATTGGAATGGTGTGCGTTAGTGATACAAACGCAAGCATTCTGGTAGTTTCGGAAAAAGGTTATGGAAAGCGTTCTGATCTTGAAGATTACAGAATCACTAACCGAGGCGGGAAAGGTGTTAAAACAATCAATATCACTGACAAGACCGGAAGCCTGATTGCAATAAAACAGGTTGTGGAAAATGATGATCTGATGATTATTAATAAGTCAGGCATTACGATTCGTATGCCTGTCAGTGATCTGAGGGTAATGGGAAGAGCAACTCAGGGAGTCAGACTCATCAAACTGGATGACGAAGATGAAATAGCATCTGTAGCCAAAGTTGATGATTATAGTGAAAATGGGAATACTGACAGCAATAACAATGATGAGAATTCATCTGAAAATGAAGATAACATCAAACCAGAAAATAATGAAGAATCAATGACATCCGGTGAAAATACCGAAGAATAAGTATTCATCCATTGTTTAAATGAAAACAAATATTTTTACCATCTAATAATTTACACGGAGTATGAGACAACTAATTATTGTATTATCCATTTTCTCAACTGTAACTGTTGTTCAGGCCCAGAATACAAAGGTTCAGACTGCCTTCAATTATTATAAATATAACAGGGTTGAAGATGCTGTTCCTGAAATTGAAGATGCCATCATGCACGAACAAACCATGAATAAAGAAAAGACATGGTATTACAGAGGACTAATTTATGAGAAGATTTGCAATGATTCTTCACTTGATGCAAAATATCCAAATGCCTGCAGGCTTGCTATGGAGTCATTCAACAAATCACTTGCAATTGACAGTAAGTCTGATCATGCCCAGGATATTGCAGTACGAAATATGAATTTGTTTGCACTGGAATTTACAAAGGGTGTTAACTTCTACAATGGAAAAGATTTTAGCAAATCATTAGGAGTCTTTGAATATCTGTTAACCATTATTCCCGGAGATACATTATCTATTCTGAATGCAGGACTTTCGGCAGAAAAACTTAAGAATTACTCAAAAGCCGAAGATTATTTTTCACGTCTGATAAAAATGCAATTTAAAGATGCGAGAATTTATCAGCAACTGGCAGTAATTAAGAAAGCAGAAAAAGATACTTCCGGTGCCTTAACTGTTTTAAAAGAAGCCAGGACAATCTTTCCCGATGATCTCGGACTCATTATTGAAGAGGCTAACATTTATCTAGTTTCAAATAATACAAGTGGTGCAATTGAAACCCTCTCATCAGCGATTTTAAAAGATCCGCGCAATCCAAGTCTGTACGCTGCCCGAGGAAATAATTACGATAAACTTAAAGAGAAGGAAAAAGCAGCAGCTGATTATAAAAAGGCAATCGAACTAGATTCTAATTTTTTTGATCCCTATTTTAATTATGGTGGAATGATTTTTAATGAAGGGGCTGATCTTATTAATAAAGCAAATGATTTGCCACCTTCTAAAACAAAGGAATACGATGCAATGAAGAAACAAGCTGAAGAAAAGTTCAGAATTGCCATGCCATTTCTTGAGAAGGCCTATTCGATAAGACCAAAAGATGTTGAATTACTCAACACGCTCCGGCAACTCTATGCCAGGCTGGGTGAGAATGTTAAATACGAAAAAATTAAATCTGAGATAGATAACCTGAAATAAAGGGCAGAGTTGTCATTCAGCAAATAACTAATGCCGGATGCTTACAAAAGCCCGGCTTTTTTTATTTTAAGTAAAGCCAAAATATCAATTTAACATAATGTTAATTATCGAATTTGGGAACTGGGAATATTTAAGTTCTTTGATTTCACCCTCAGGTTTTTCAATTAATTATCCCCGCCATTCAATATTTCAAACTATGAAACAGAGCTCCTCCTTTGTAAGTATAATGTCATGAAAAAGAAATACATGAGTACCTTTGACCTGCTAAGCCATGATTAATAATCTCATTCCGATTGAATTTGATCCGTTTTCTGATGACGGAAATGATTTAATCCTCCCTACCACAGACCCTCAACAGGAGATTTTTACAAATATTTTAATTGGCGGTAAGCTTGCAAACTGTGCTTATAATGAATCGGTTTCTTTGATTTTCACTGGAAAGTTCAGATATGAAATTTTTGTCCGCTCAGTGAATGAATTAATAAAACGATACCATTCTCTCAGATGCAAATTTAGCACAGACGGTACATCAATGACTATCTTAACGGAACTTACGATTGAAGTTCCGTTGATAGACTTAACTGCTCTTGATTCAAAGAAGCAAACCAAGGCTGTTGAAGAAATCATTTCAGGAGAAATGAACCAGGAATTTAATATTTTCACCGGACCTCTTATTCGTGTTTCAGTATTACAACTTTCAACAGAAAAGACACAAGTTGTATTAACTCTTCATCATCTTATTGCGGATGGCTGGTCAGTCGGTTATTGTATGATTGACCTGGGTAAGTTCTATACAGCATTTTGTACTGAGCATGAACCTGAACTTGAAAAGGCAGAATCCTGGCCTGACTTTTTAAATGCTGAATCAGAATATCGTAAATCCAATGAGCACAAGCTTGTTACACAATTTTGGTTAAACGAATTTAAAGATAGTATTCCTGTATTTGATTTACCCATAAACAAGCCCAGGCCAGCCTTCAGAACTTATGAAGCATCGCGAATTGATTTGCTTGTTGATGCTGAAACCGTTAAAAAAATCAAACAGCTTGGTGCACGCTGCGGCTGCAGTTTTGTCAATACCATGATTGCTGTATTTGAGGTTTTCCTGCACCGGATTTGTTCTACCAATGAATTAGTGACGATGTTACCTACTGCCGGACAATCTGTTACCGGATTTGAGGCATTAATCGGGCATTGTGTTAATCTGATTCCCTTAAAAACTTCGATCCAAGATTCTCAAAGTTTCTCAGAATACCTGAAAGACCGCAAAAAGACCCTGCTTGATCAGCTCGATCATCAGCGAATTTCATTGGGCGAACTGATTCGCGAAATAAATTTGAAACGTGATCCTTCAAGGGTTCCTTTCTCTCCGGTTACTTTCAATATTGATGTTGGAATGACTAATCATGTTTCATTTCATAATCTGGAAATGGAATTTATAACTAATCCACGTATAGCTGAAAACTCAGAATGGTTTGTTAATTGTGCCGGTAATGGTGACACCCTGCTAATTGAATGGACTTATAATAAAAACCTGTTTGAGAAGAAACTGATGGAACTACGGATTAGAGAGTTTATTACACTACTCGAGAGCATTGCTGCTGATCCAGATTCACAGATTCGGTATCTTAATATACTGCCTGAAGATGAATTGAACACATTATTAATTGATTGGAATTCCTTTTTTATAGATTTCCCTCCCGGGTATACAATTAACCGGCTATTTGAAGAACAGGTTCAACAGCATCCGGATAAGATTGCACTCTGGCATAACGGTGTTCAGCTTACTTACCGTGAGTTAGATGATAAAGCAAATCAACTTGCACATTATCTGATTCAGCAGGGATTTAAAGAAGGAATGTTTTGTGGGATTTGCCTTGAGCGATCCATTGAAATGATTATTGCTATTTACTCAGTGATGAAAGCGGGAGGTGCTTATATTCCGTTAGATCCGGCTTATCCGCCAGCCCGAATTGAAGTTATTCTGCAAGATGCAAATGCAGAATTTATTATTACTCAGTCATCGGTCAAAGAAAAAATCTCAGGTCATACAGCTAAAGAAATAGTGTATGATCAGCTTAGGAATGAATTAACAAGCCAGCCGGTTAATAAACCTGATATTAATGATGATGAATACCGCATATCCTATGTGATTTATACTTCCGGAAGTACAGGTAAACCTAAAGGAGTTGCAATTATGCACCATAGCTTCATCTCCCTTCATGCCTGGGCAAAAACAGTTTATTCTAAAGAGGACATAGCCGGTATGCTTGCTTCAACCTCTATATGTTTTGATCTTTCAGTTTTTGAAATGTTCTTTACATTAGGTTTTGGAGGAAGGCTAATTATTGTTGAGAATGCGCTAAGCCTGGCCTACCTGCCTGCGGAAATCAATGTTACATTTATCAGTATGGTACCTTCCGCTGTTGCTGAATTGGTAAAAATGGATCATGGAATTCCTGATTCAGTGAAAGTAATGAATCTGGCAGGTGAAGCCTTAAGTACGGAATTGGTAACTCAGCTGTATCAGGCAACCAAAGCGGAACGGATATATGACTTGTATGGCCCTACTGAAGACACCTATGTCTCTACCTGGGCACTTCGAAAACCTGATGAAAGAGCTACCATTGGCAGGCCATTAGCTAACAGTCAGATTTACATACTTGATAAAAACCTGCAACCGGTTCCAATTGGTGTTGCAGGTGAACTTCATATTGGAGGTGAAGGGTTAGCAAAAGGATATTTGAACAGGGAAGATTTAACTAACGAAAAATTTATTCCTAATGTTTTCAGTATAGACGAACATGCCAAACTCTATAAAACGGGCGATCTGGCCCGTTTCAGGATTGATGGGAATATTGAATATTTAGGAAGAATTGATTTTCAGGTTAAGTTCCGTGGTTTCAGAATCGAATTAAGTGAAATTGAAAATGTCCTCCGGAAACACAATTCCGTCAATGAAGTAATTACATCTGTTTATACCGATCCAAACAAGAGTCAGCAATTGGTTGCATGGATTTCGCTTCATCAAAAGACCAGTAGTATCATTGAGGAGTTAAGGCAACACCTGAAAAAAAGTGTACCTGACTATATGGTTCCTCAAGTATTTATGATACTTGACAGTTTACCTAAGACACCCAATGGAAAAATTGACCGCAAGGCTCTTCCTGTTCCGGAGTTTACAAACAGTGATACCTACGATTCTGAATTGCAGTTTGAACAACTCAGTATAACTGAAGAAAAACTAAAAGACATCTGGAAGCTGGTACTGAATCATGATAAGTTCAGTCTCAGTGACAACTTCTTTACCATTGGTGGTCACTCCCTGCTTGGAGTCAGAATGTTTATCGAACTTGAGAAGCAAATGGGTGTAAACCTTCCGTTGCAGACTTTATTCAAAGCTCCCTCTATCAAAGAACTTGCGGTCATTATCGACAGCAAGGAATCTGCAATTGAATGGAAGCCAATAGTAGGATTCCGTACAGATGGTAATAAAATCCCGTTGTTTTGCATTCACATGCACAACGGTAATATTTACCGATGGAAAATACTTGAGAAATATCTGCCGGAGGATCAACCTATTTATGCCATTCAGCCCAGAGCATTAGATCCGAATCAGAAACCTCATCGGACCATTGAAGATCAGGCCAGAGACTATATTACGGAAATCAGGAAAATTCAACCTCAAGGTCCGTATCAATTTGCTGGATTGTGTTATGGCGGAATGCTGGCGTTTGAAATGGCCCGCCAACTTGAACAGCTGGGTGAAAAAGTTGCTCTTTGCCTGATGGTTAACAACTATGCTCCCTTAGAGAATCAAAAAGTTTATCGAATGACCAAAAGCTTCCAACGCTTTGTAAAAATGAATCTGTCTGAGAAGTTAAATTATGCAATTGAGAAAAACATATCAATCGGCCGGAAAATTAAGGATAAGGCCATGAGCATTATAAGTAAAAAGAAAAACGGAAATTCTTTAACTGACTCAACTCCGGTACAGGAAGATATCCGGGTAATCCATTCACTTGCTATCTTAGCTTATCATCCTGCTTCAAAGTACAATGGTGATATTTTTATTATTAGAGCCGGAGGCCCCATTGAAGATCCTGAATTTTATGACACTACTCTGGGATGGAGAAGCTGGGTGAACGGGAAGATTGAAATTGTTCAGATTGAAGGAAGTAATAATGATACTATTATTGAAGATGAGCAATATAACCGTCAGCTGGCTTCCTTTATCAGGGAAAAACTAAATAATACTGCTGTACAGGCTACCTCTAATTATTAATCGTGAACCAGCTTCTAACTCCTGTTGTGGTTTGTCATCAATTGAAGATTGATATTGAAATATCAAAAGGTAATCAGGTTCCGGCTCTGCAAGAAAATGATATTCATTTTTGGTTTGGAATGCTGAATCTCAAATTTTGTAATCAGGAAGTGGATAACATATCTCTTTTGAATTTGGAGCAAAAAATCAATGCTGAAAAATTTAAAAACAGGGAACGAAAAAAGGAATATGTTCAGATCCGGTACAACTTAAACCAGGTTCTGTCTGGTTATACAGGAATTGCTCCTGCCCTGTTAAAATATGACAGAAATGCATCAGGGAAACCTTTTATCGGGAATCAGGATACCGATATTCATTTCAATCTAACCCATGCAGATTTTCATTTTATAATTGCTGTTTCCCGGAGCCCTATTGGGATTGACATGGAAAAAAGAACAAGAGAAATAAATGGCCGGGATGAGATCATGGACCGGTATTTTCATCCGGAAGAAAGAAGGGAAGTTCATTCTTCCTTAAATCCAGATGATGCATTTCTTAAAATCTGGACTCAAAAAGAAGCAGTTGTCAAAGCTGTGGGTTCAGGGATTTATGAGGATATCCAGCAACTCAATACAGTCAATCAACTTCATAAGCCGGATGCACTGCATGTATTCGGAATCAGGCATGAAAAATTTAATATCAGCTTTGCTATCCCCGGAAAATTAGGAAGAACTCTTTTCTTTACTATTTGATTTTTGTCTTAACTTACACTTCTCCATTTTTGTAAAAAATAAGATACTATGAAGTTGATTGTTTGTGACAGTGGCTCGACTAAAGCTGACTGGATTGTAGCCGAAAATGGGAATATCATAAATACATTCAGAACTATTGGATTCAATCCGTTTTTTCACAATTCGGATTCTGTAACCCAAGCACTGAATAAAAATGAAACGGCATTAAACTATTCTGATTCTGAATCAAGAATCTACTTTTTTGGAGCAGGTTGTTCCAGTCCTGAAAGACAAGACCGGATTAAAGCCGGGTTGAAAAACTTCTTTACTCGTGCTGAGATAACTGTTGAACATGATATGTTGGGTGCTGCCATTGCATCCTGTGGTGATGACTCTGGTCTTGTGTGTATTCTTGGAACAGGAAGCAATATTGCTTTTTATGATGGGAAAACTCTCTCAGACAGTTTGCACGGCCTCGGTTATATCATGGGAGACGAGGGAAGCGGAAGTTATTATGGCCGGAAGCTTATCTCCCTCTTTTTATATCGGATTATGCCGGAAGATCTGAGAAAAGATTTTTTTGCTAAGTACGGTATAACGAAAGAAGTAATGAACGAAAATGTATATAACCGGCCACATGCAAATGTTTACCTGGCATCATTTGCACATTTTCTTTCAGAACATAAGAATCACGAATGGATTCAGCAACTTGTGAGAAAAGGAATGACAGAATTTTTTGAAACGAATATTATCAGTTATCCTGAATATAAAACTTATCCTGTTCATTTCATCGGTAGTATCGCCTATTATTTTAGTGACATTCTCAATTCAGTCGCTGATATGTGTGGCTTTCGTAGCGGCAAAATATTAATCAGACCTATTGATGAAATTCTCAATTATTACCTTGCGAGAATAACCTGATCTTAGTTCTAGAGTTATCTTTTATTAGTTTAAATCTTGCCAGTATTTTTTTAGTCCTTATGCATGAGTGTAGATTCAACTTTCGGCAATTTTCAATTCATCAGAACCGGTGTGCCATGAAGGTTGGAACGGATGGTGTGCTGCTTGGAGCCTGGACAGATCCAACTTTTGCAAATTCAATTCTTGATGTTGGAACCGGTACCGGTCTGATTGCACTCATGCTTGCCCAAAAATCAGAAGCCGCAATTGATGCCATTGATATTGACCCGAATGCCTGCTTACAGGCGGATGAAAATTTTTCAAATTCACCATGGCAAAAGAAATTTCGGATTATTCATCAGTCAATCCAGCAATATTCGGAATGCTGCAATAAGAAATATGATTTGATTGTCAGTAACCCACCCTACTTTGACGGAAGTTATAAAGCTTCAGATTTAGCGCGTACTATTGCCAGGCATCACGCTGCTTCCCTTTCATTTGATGAATTGATCCAGTGTTCCAAGAAATTGCTCACAGTTAATGGTATCTTAAATCTGATTCTCCCATTTCATGAAGGATGTCTTTTCATTCAACAAGCACTAAAGAATAAGCTCTTTCTGAAAAATGAAACCCGCGTTTTGACCAGAAAAGGAAAACTACCAAAAAGACTGTTGCTGTCATTTTCACAAGTCAGTAATAAACCGGTCAGTAGTGAACTTGTAATTCAGAATGAGGATGCAGCTTTTAGTGAAGAATATGTAACTCTTACCGGTGACTATTATCTGGGATTAAAGTCACACCGAAGACACTGATTCTTTTTCAGTAAAGTTGATTCCGTGTTTCTCCAATTCCTTGAGTATGGGAATATAAATCTCTTGATGAACAGGAATGGACACTCCAGTTAGTTTAATATTTTTATTTAATAGATTGAGGGCTGCAATGCCAAGCGGAAGGCCAACAGTCTTAGCCATTGCAGTCATGGTACTGTCGGTTCCTTTAATGACAAGTGAAGACTCAAGACGGCCATCCGCTCCAGACTTTGTTTTATATCCGAAATCATGATGCATGATTATCATATCTTTATCATTCTCTTCCAGTTCCCATTTTGATTCAAGTAAGGTTTGAAGCATCCTGGCGGGGCTTCCATGATGCAAACCAACAGGCAGATCACTCAAGATTCCTGTCCATTCAACTTTATCAAGTGCCGGATCTTGTTCTTCCAATTGACAAAGTTTTGCGACTCGCTGTCTTAAAGAAGAGCCTGTAATTGCATCCGGAATAAAAGCTGCTGTCAACTCTTGCCAACGGAGATTTTCTGTATTAAAAATCTGAAATGTATCATCAGTTAATCCTAATTGAACAAAAACATTCCAGGCTTTGCAAAAATCTATATTTCTGAGGGTGCCCCGGAGTAATGTCTTAATATTTTGTAATCCATAGTGCTCACAGTATGCAAGTGAATTACGATTGGCATAACCATCAAATAAGCCGTATCCGTCAATAAAAATCTTTGCCGGCTGGTTAAATAATCTTGAATATGGAATAAATTTCTGCTTTCCGTTCTCAAGGTACTGAGCTGTCCCCTGCCCTGCCAGGATAACATTCCGGGGGTTCCAGGTAAATTTATATCCCCATGGATTAGTATTGGACTCAGGTGCAATTAAGCCTCCGGTAAAAGACTTAAATGATTCAATTGTACATTCTTCTTTCTTCAGTTGATGAATAATTTTCATTGCACTCATATGATCCATGCCGGGATCAAGGCCGCATTCGTTAAGCAGAAGCACTCCGGCTTCCCTAGCTTTAGGTTCAAGTGCTCTAATAGCATCAGAAACATAGGAAGCCGTAACAAGGCTTACCCGCAGATTCACACAATCACGGGCAGCTATGATGTGCAGGTCAGGAGGCAACATGGAAATGACAATGGAAGAAGCCCCAATTGCTTTACCACGCCTTACTGCATCATTAATATCTAATGAAATGGCTTTTGCGTTCGGATGTACACCGATCTTTTTCTGAGCTGCATCAACAGATAAGTCAGCAACAGTAACTGTAAAATTTTCCTCACCAGATTTTTCAAGCAGATACTTAATCAAAGCTGTTGAAGATTTCCCCGCCCCCAGTATCAGAATATTTTTCATAGCGTGCGAATATAGCCTAACCTGCCCTTCCGGTGCAACTGAGTTTGGGTGAATTGCCTTTATTCGGAGCTGTCCGTTTATTTTCGCACCCTTATGCCAACCATCGTTGCTATTGTTGGAAGACCTAATACAGGGAAATCTACCCTCTTTAACAGGCTAACTGAAAGCCGGGATGCCATTGTTGATCCGACTTCTGGTGTTACCCGTGACCGACATTATGGTAAAGCCGAATGGAACGGGAAAAACTTTTCTGTTATTGATACAGGTGGCTATGTTTATAAAAAAGAAGATGACTTTGCAGATGAAATCCGTCAGCAGGTTGAACTGGCTGTTGATGAGGCTGATGTAATTTTATTTATGACTGATGTTACAACTGGACTGACAGACCTGGATGAAGAAATGGCAAAGCTTCTCCGGAAATCGGGGAAACCGGTTTTTCTGGTCGTTAATAAAGTGGATAACCTGAAACGCAGTTATGATACCAGCGAATTTTATAAACTCGGCTTTGGTGAAATTTTTCCGATTTCCTCTGCTAGCGGTTCTGGCACGGGTGAACTGCTCGATGCACTAATTGAGTTGATTAAGGAGGAGCCTGAAGAAACACCCATTCCCAGGCTTGCTATTATTGGACAGCCAAATACCGGAAAATCATCTCTTCTGAATACTTTGATTGGTAAAAAAAGAAGCATAGTGACTTCTGTAGCCGGAACAACACGCGATGCGATTGATGTCAGATATACTGCATATGGGTTTGATTTCTTACTGATAGATACAGCCGGTTTACGAAAACGTACCAAGGTTAAGGAAGACCTTGAGTTTTATTCCGTTATGCGTACTATTCAAGCAATTGAGTCTGCAGATATTTGCCTGCTGATGATTGATGCAACTCAGGGAATTACTTCACAGGATATCAATATCTTTTTCCTGGCTGAAAAAAATAAAAAGGGAATTGTTGTGATAGTGAATAAATGGGATTTGCTCAGCGGTGATGAAAAGAACACAAAGCATTTTGAAAAAATATTGAAAGAAAGAATTGCTCCATTTACCGATGTGCCGGTTATTTTTACTTCAGTAACTCAAAAACTTCGAATTCATAAAACTCTTGAAACAGCTGTCAGAGTTTATGCAAACCGGAAACAAAAGATTTCCACATCACAATTAAATAAAGTACTTCTTCCTCTGATTGCTGCAACGCCTCCGCCATCTATCAAAGGCAAAACAATCAGTATTAAGTATATTACCCAGTTGACTGGCCGCTATCCGAAGTTTGCCTTCTTTGCAAATCTGCCTCAATATATTAAGGAGCCCTATCGCAGATTTATTGAAAACAAAATGCGTGAACATTTTAACTTTTCGGGAGTTCCAATCTCACTGATTTTTAAAAGTAAGTCATCTGAACCTTTAGATTAACAATCCTTAATAAGCCGTTATATTACAAAGAGTTGTGTCCAGATTGATCCTTTTTTTCCTTTGATTTATGAAGAATAGGTAAACGTGCATCATCATTTAACAGGAAGCTAATAATTTTTTAATAAAAACATTTTGCAAATTCTGAATCTGCCTGTATATTGCCTCACCGATTGAAACTGATTGAATTAAACTTAAAGTATTGAAACTCAGGAATATGCAATCGGCTATTTCTTTTTAAGCCAATATCCTAAAACAAATTTCGTTGATAGAAATTGAAAATAAGTAATACTTTAAATCAGACCTGCCAACAGACAGCATCAACCGGACAGGAATAAACTTTGATAAAACACAATTGTTAAACACATAATTTATACAAGATAATGAGACAACTAAAAATTACACAATCCATAACTAACCGCGACAGCGCTTCGTTGGAAAAGTACCTTCAGGATATCGCCAAGGAGAGTATGATAACCCCGGATGAAGAACCTAAACTGGCCCGAAGAATTCGTGAAGGCGACCAGGCTGCTTTGGATAAGCTGGTAAAAGCTAATCTTCGGTTTGTTGTATCTGTTGCAAAACAGTATCAGAACCAGGGACTGAGTTTACTGGATTTGATTAATGAAGGGAACCTGGGACTGATAAAGGCGGCTAAGAAATTTGACGAAACCAAAGGCTTCAAATTTATTTCTTATGCTGTATGGTGGATCCGCCAAAGCATTCTTCAAGCTTTAGCTGAACAGGCTCGTATTGTTAGGCTTCCGTTAAATAAACTTGGTGCTTTGAACAAAATACGCAAGGCTTTTGTTCAGCTTGAACAAGAGTTTGAACGTGAACCCAGTGCAGAAGAATTGGCAAAGGTTCTGGAAATGACCCAGGATCAAATTAATGATGTGGTTGGAAGTTCAGGTAAAGCAGTCTCTGTAGATGCTCCACTGGATACTAAAGAAGATTCGGGTTGCCTGCTGGATGTAATGGTCAATCAGACTACTCCCACGACTGATGAGATCCTTATTAATGAATCCTTGCATTATGATGTAATGAGGTCATTGAATTCACTGCCAACTAAGGAAAGCGATGTCCTTCGACTTTTCTATGGTATCGGAGAGCCGAGGGCTTACACATTGGAAGAAATCAGCGCTAAACTTAGTATGACCCGCGAACGGGTTAGGCAGATAAAGGACAGTGGTATTAAACGTCTTCGTCACAGCGCTGCAAAAGGCAACTTGTTACGTTCATACATTGCACAATAGCTAGTATCAAATAGAAGTACTATAATTCGATAAAAAACCGGAGTAGCCAATCTCCGGTTTTTTTATTTTTTTCCTCTTCTAATCAATTAATCTTAAGCCCAGTTAATATCCAATTCAACCGAACTTGCCTTTTGACAACATAGTTCTATATTTGCCGCCCTGAATTTTTAACCTGATACTTTTAGTAATTTCCATTAAAATAAACTCTTTTTAATCACTATTTCAATGTCAACACAAACCTTAATTATGATAATTCCCGCATTCGGGATTTTTGCTCTGCTTTATACCTTATGGAAATCAGCCTGGATAAATAAGCTTGATGCAGGAACTGATAAAATGAAGCGAATTGCCAGTCATATTGCTGAAGGCGCCATGGCCTTCTTAAAAGCTGAATACCGCATACTGGCAGTCTTTGTTATATGTGTAGCTGTTTTGCTCGGGGCTACTGCTGACAAAGAAGCTTCTTCACCCCTTGTTGCGGTGTCATTTATTATGGGAGCTTTTTGTTCTGCCTTTGCCGGATATATTGGTATGCGTGTAGCAACAAAGGCAAATGTCCGCACTACTAACGCTGCCCGTTCAAGTCTGGGTAAAGCGCTTGAAATTGCATTTGCAGGTGGTTCCGTCATGGGGCTTGGTGTTGTAGGTCTTGGTGTACTTGGGCTAAGCGTACTCTTTATTATTTACAGCAACCTGTTTGGGACTGATACCCATGAAAATCTAACGCGGGTAATCACATTGATTACCGGATTCTCGTTTGGAGCTTCTTCAATTGCATTGTTTGCCCGTGTGGGTGGTGGAATCTATACTAAAGCAGCTGATGTAGGTGCTGACTTGGTTGGTAAGGTTGAAGCCGGCATCCCAGAAGATCATCCTTTAAATCCGGCAACCATAGCTGATAATGTTGGCGACAATGTGGGAGATGTAGCCGGTATGGGAGCTGACCTGTTTGAATCGTATGTTGGTTCAATTGTCGGCACCATGGTTCTTGGAGCAGCATTCATGGGCGCAGGTTTTTCAGATAACTTTAATGGTTTGTCTGCTGTATTACTCCCATTAGTTTTGGCTTCAACCGGAATCCTGATGTCAATCCTGGGTACCTTTCTTGTCAAAGTTAAAGAAGGAGGTAATCCTCAACGAGCACTTAACACCGGTGAATTTGGTTCATCCATATTAATGATTATTGCATCCTGGTTTATCATTAAATGGATGCTCCCGGAAAGCTGGGTATACCATGATCCATTATATACCAATTCTGACGGATCTCCGACAACCTATACTTCAACCGGAGTTTTTGTGGCAACTATTATTGGTCTTGTTGCCGGTCTTTTTGTTGGTATGGTAACCGAATATTTTACAGGAACCGGTAAGCGGCCTGTTCTTTCTATTGTTCAGCAATCATCAACCGGAACAGCCACTAATATCATTGCCGGCCTTGGAGTTGGTATGATGTCAACTGCAATTCCGGTTCTGTTAATTGCCTTTTCAATTATCGGAGCCTTTCATTTTGGCGGACTTTACGGAATTGCCATTGCTGCTGTCGGAATGCTGAGTAATCTCGGAATTCAGCTGGCAGTTGATGCTTATGGACCGGTATCAGACAATGCAGGTGGAATTGCCGAAATGAGTGAACTTCCAAAAGAGGTTCGTAAACGTACTGATAAGCTTGATGCTGTCGGGAATACAACTGCTGCAATCGGTAAAGGTTTTGCAATAGCTTCAGCAGCATTAACCGCACTTGCTCTCTTCGGTGCCTATATGACAGCAGCTCACATCAAATCAATCGATATTTCGAAAGCTAATGTGATTGCCGGCTTGTTTATCGGAGGAATGCTGCCATTTGTTTTTTCTGCACTTGCAATGAATGCCGTTGGCCGTGCAGCAATGAGTATGATTCAGGAAGTCAGAAGACAATTCAATAATATTCCACAGTTGAAGGCGGCCCTTGAAGTTATGCGTAAAAACGAAGGAAAAGAAATGAAGGACTGGAGTGAAGCTGATCACAACGTCTTTGAAGAAGCTGACGGTAAAGCTGAATATGGAAGATGTGTTGATATTAGTACCAGGTCGGCCATCAGACAAATGGTAGTTCCCGGCCTGATGGCTGTTGCAGTCCCGATTTTGATTGCCTTTCTACCTGGGTTTGGTCCGGAAGCATTAGGCGGATTACTTGCTGGTGTTACCGTTTCGGGTGTACTCATGGCTGTTTTTCAAAGTAATGCCGGTGGTGCATGGGACAATGCCAAAAAGATGTTTGAAGATGGAGTTGAAATTGACGGGAAGAAATATTATAAAGGTTCAGAACCTCATAAAGCTGCTGTAGTTGGTGATACTGTTGGTGATCCGTTCAAGGATACTTCAGGCCCTTCTTTGAATATTCTGCTTAAACTCATGAGTATTGTGGCTCTTGTAATGGCACCGTTAATTGCTTTGACTCCTGAAGAAAGCCCAAAAGAAGCACAGGCAATTATTGAAGCTGTTTCAACCGGTGATGATATTTCCACTTTACCTTCAGACTCGTATGACCTTGATCTTGCACATTCGTTTGTTCAGTTCTCAATCCGTCACTGGGCAGGAAGTGTTCGTGGAAGTTTTGATATTATTGGTGGAAGATTTATCAAAGCAGATGACTGGTCTCAATCTACTCTTGAAGTGAAGTTTGATGTAAACTCCGTTAATACATTAAATAAAATGCGCGATGATGATTTGAAATCAGAAGCTTATTTTGACGCTGCTAAAAATCCTGAAATGGCATTTTCTTCAACCCAGGTTGAGCTATCAGATAAATCAGGATATCGTTATATGGCTGACGGAACAATGACCATCAAGGGTAATTCAAAACCTGCTAAAGTTTATTTTAATTATATCGGTGAAGCTATCAATCAGTTCGATAACAGTAAGGTATATGCATTTGAAGGTATGGCTGAACTCAACAGAGCTGAATTTGGTGTAAGCACTTCAGGTCTTCCTTTTATGGGTGATCTGGTTACAATTACATTTACTGTAGAAAGTGTAAAGAAATAATCCAAAAAAATCAAGCTAAGCCGGCAACAAAAAGGTTGCCGGCTTTTTTATTCGATAAAACCCGTTGAGGGTTGTATCTTTGAACACCATTCTCAAAACCATAGTTATGAAGGAAGTTTATATCGTATCAGCAGTCCGGACCCCGATAGGAAGTTTCGGAGGTTCGCTAAAAGACATCAGTGCTACTCGCCTGGGAGCAATTGCAATTAAAGGAGCAATTGACCGGATACAGCTTGACCCAAAGGAAGTTAACGAAGTTCTTATGGGTTGCGTACTTCAGGGCAACTTAGGGCAGGCTCCAGCTCGGCAAGCCGCCATCTTTGCCGGACTCCCTGATACAGTTCATTGCACAACAGTGAATAAGGTTTGTGCTTCCGGAATGAAAGCAATTATGCAGGGTACACAAAGCATCCTGTGCGGAGATAATGAGGTAGTTGTTACCGGTGGTATGGAAAGTATGAGCAATGCACCTTTCTATTCAGAGAATGTAAGATGGGGAAATAAATATGGTGATGTTAAATTAATTGATGGCTTGGCAAAAGACGGTCTGACGGATGTCTATCACAATTATGCTATGGGAAATGCTGCCGAACTCTGTGCCAGAGAATGCAACATTTCAAGAGATGATCAGGACTCTTTTGCAATTGAATCTTATAAACGCTCGGCTGCTGCCTGGACAGCCGGAAAATTCAAAGAGGAGATTGTTAAGGTTGAAATTCCACAACGAAAAGGCGAAACAGTAGCATTTACCGAAGATGAGGAATATAAGAATGTAAAATTTGATAAAATCCCGGTTCTTAAGCCTGTTTTTCAAAAAGACGGAACTGTCACAGCTGCAAATGCCAGCACAATGAATGACGGTGCTGCTGCACTCGTATTAATGAGTAAGGAGAAAGTACAAAAACTGGGTTTGAAACCGTTAGCTGTTATTCGGGGATATGCAGACGCAGAACAGGCTCCTGAATGGTTTACCACTACTCCATCAAAAGCTTTACCCAGTGCGGTTGAAAAGGCTGGACTGAAACTGAGTCAAATTGAATATTTTGAACTTAACGAAGCATTCTCAGTTGTGGGTATTGTTAACATCCAGAAAATGAAACTTGATCCGGCAAGGGTGAATGTTAACGGAGGAGCTGTCTCATTAGGCCATCCTTTAGGATGCAGTGGCACCCGGATTATTGTCACACTTATTCATGTGCTTAAACAAAACAATGCCCGATATGGTGCTGCCGGAATTTGTAACGGTGGCGGTGGTGCCAGTGCAATGGTAATTGAGAGCGTTTAATCCTTCTAAACCGTGAACTACGGAATCTGCAGCCTCAACATGATTGCCGTGAGAGCCGAGCCTTCTCACCGCAGTGAAATGACCTCTCAGATCCTTTTAGGTGAACATTTTGAAATTCTGCTAAGAGAGAATGAATGGTTAAAAATCAGAATGTGTTTTGACGATTACCAGGGTTGGATTCCAGCTGCTCAGTCTGTTCCAATTGATTCTGATTCATTCAGAGCACTGGAAAGTCAGGATATGTTTCTTAGTTATGACTTGGTTCAGCTGGCAATTCATGAGCGCATTATGCAGTCTGTTGTCCTGGGGAGTTCTCTTCCCTATTTTAATAACAATACATTCAGGTTAGGTGAACTGCTCTATACTTTCGAAGGTAATACCCGTTTTCCAGAACGACTCAGCAACTCATTGGTCATTATCGAAAATGCATATATGTATTTGAATACTCCTTATCTCTGGGGTGGACGTTCACCATTCGGAATTGACTGCTCCGGATTCACCCAAATGGTATTCAAGCTTGCTGGCATTCGATTAAGAAGAGATGCCTGGATGCAGGCTGAACAGGGAATGTTAATTAATCTGCTGGATGAAGCTCATCCCGGAGACCTTATATTTTTCGATAATGAAGAAGGGAAAATTTCACATGTCGGCATCTTACTGGCCAGGAATAAAATTATTCATGCTTCCGGCTCTGTCCGGATTGATATGATTGACCATCATGGGATCTATAATGAAGCACTGAAAAAATATACGCATAATCTGAGGCTGATCAAACGACTCAGCTGACTTTGATTTTTACCCATGAACACCTAAGCATGAAGGCAATGCGGTCTTCCTGCTCAAATTCAGATCATAAGTTTAAATGCTGAATTACCTGATGAGGCCAGTCCTTTCGTTCCAATTACCAGGCAACCCGTTTCATTTGTCATTTTGCTGGTTACCCTTCTTCCCTTTCATGACTTCAATAATCACATGAGCAGCTCTTTCGGAGGCTCCGGCTGACCCTAGTTTGATTTTCAGCTGTTCAAACTCATTCAACATCTGATCACGGTATGATAAATCGTTTAACAACCGGCCAAGCTCTTGTTGCATTACCTGCTCATTCATTTCTGATTGGATTAGCTCATTAACAACCCGCTTATTCATAATCAGGTTTACCAATGAAATATAGCTGACCTTGATAAGCTGTCTTGCAATCAGATAAGACCAGTAATTGCCTTTATAACAAACCATCAGCGGAACAGAATGTAAAGCGGTTTCAAGGGTTGCTGTACCGCTGGTAACAATGGCTGCTTTTGCATTTTTAATTAATTCATAGGTTTTGTTAAATACTAACAGAGCCTGGCTAATACCGAATCTGTGGTAATATGACTCAGGAATTGAAGGTGCACCTGCAATGACAAACTGATGTTGTGGAAATAACGGAATCATCTTTATCATTACGGGAAGCATACGCTTAATCTCCTGTTTTCTGCTCCCGGGAAGCAATGCAACTACATTGTTGTCAAACCTAAGATCAGATTGTGAATGCTTCCTTTGCTCAATTGCATCCAGTAACGGGTGTCCTGCAAATGCGGCATCAATATTATGACGATTGAAAAACTCCTTCTCAAAAGGCAGAATAACAATCATCTTATCAATGTATCTTTTAATAATGCTTACTCTTGATTCATGCCAAGCCCAAAGCTGAGGTGAGATGTAGTAAATGACTTTGATTTTCTGACTGTGAATAAACTTTGCCATTCTCAGATTAAATCCCGGATAATCAATCAGGATCACTGCGTCTGGTTTCCATTTTCTAATATCCTCCCTGCAAAGCTTAAAATTTCTGCGTATGCTGTTAAGATGAAGCAGCACATCACTAAAGCCCATAAATGCCAACTCCCGGTAATGCTTAACAATTTTAACTCCCTGCTGTTCCATTAAATCACCGCCAAAACCTCGAAAGGATGTAAAAGCATCCAGCTTCTTCAGTGCTGCAACCAGGTTTGAACCGTGCAGGTCGCCTGAAGCCTCTCCGGCAATAAGATAGAATTTCATCAACTGTTAGAAAGCCTTAAAATAAGCAGCAAGAAAGGCAAAAATAAAAGTAGCTCCAACAACTCCTCTGGATGACATTTCTGAATCATATTTTAGAAAAAGAAAGAATGCTCCCAGGTTCAGGATTACACCCAGACTGAGAACTTCAATCCAGTGGCCGGTTGTAATTACATGGATAACAAACTTCTCAATGTCCAAATAACTAAAAAAGATCAGGTAGAATAATAGACTTCCAATAACCGGTAACAGCAGACCTGTTATAAACCCTAACAGAAAGTGATTGTAGCTGAATAGTCTCATCCCTTCAATTTTATTAAAAGAAACATACAAATTGTCCCGGCAAACAAAATCAGAAGAAATCCCCTACCTGTCCTCGATTGTTTTCTGATAACCATCAGATAACGGAAGAAAATCAGGTAGATTCCAAGCAGAATCAATTGTAAACCCGGGGGTTTTAGCCGTTCATAAAAATACTCTGGCAGAAATTCAATTACAGGCCAGATGTACCATAAGCCCCAGGCAATAGCTGAGGCGAGCAGTCCGAGGATAATTCCGGTTATAAATGAATCTTCAGACATTCCACTTCATATTATTAAGGTAGGTGATGGCATGATAAGCGGTAAAATCAAACTCAACCGGTACAACAGATACATATCCATTTTCAAGTGCCCATTCATCAGTGTCCATTCCTTTATCATTATTTATAAACTTACCTGTTAGCCAATAATATTCCACACCATGAGGATCAAGTCGTTCATCAAATTCTTCCTTCCATTTGGCCAGTGCCTGCCGGCAAACTTTAATTCCTTTGAGTTGATCAGGCGGCAAATCAGGTATGTTAACATTCAGCAAAGTGTTAACGGGGAGTTTGTGCTTCAAAATATTGGATGCAATAACTTTAGCAACGTGCTTTGATGTAGTCATATCGGCATCAAGTTTATAATTAAGAAGAGAAAAGCCGATTGACGGTATTCCTTCAATTGCACCTTCCATAGCTGCTGACATTGTACCGGAATAAATGACATTGATGGATGAATTACTGCCATGGTTGATACCCGAAACCAGCAAATCGGGTTTGCGGTTCAGAATTTTATTGACTGCCAGCTTTACACAGTCCACCGGGGTTCCGGTACACTGGTAACTCAGGGTGTCACCATGATAGTCAACCCGGTCAAGCCGTAAAGGCGAATGAATAGTGATTGCATGCCCCATTCCTGACTGTGGTGAATCAGGTGCAACTACAACAGCCTCGCCCAGTTCATTCATCACTTCAACTAATGCCTTAAGCCCTGGTGAAGTAACACCATCATCATTTGTCACCAGTATTACAGGCCGGTCTTTAGGTGCTCCAAAGACTTTCTTAGTTTTCTTTCTTTGTTTAGTCATATGGGCAAAAATAGGTGAGATCAAAGAAGTGTTAGTAGTCAACTTTTAAAGGGAAATTAAAGGTGAAATCAGCCATCACATGTACCCATTTTAATTCGTTTAAGAATCTTTTTCTGGATTTTGGCAACCATTTAACAAGAGCATTTCCGTCAATTTGCTTTCAATCAATTAAATCAGGTTCAATTGAAAGCCAGGCTTATCTGAAAATCTCCCATAATACAATTCCGGCACAAACAGCAACATTGAGCGAATGTTTCATTCCATGTTGGGGAATTTCAATTGCAGTGTCGCATAATGGTAAGATGGATTCACTCACACCTTCAATTTCATTACCAAGAACAAGTGCAACCTGCTCCCGCATTGTAAAACTTCCCAGCAGAATACTTCTGTTTGTTTGCTCTATTACAGCAATGTGGAATCCCCTGGATCGCAGATCTTCAATTGCATCGGTTACATCACGAAAGTATTTCCATCTTACGGTTTCTGTAGCTCCAAGTGCAGTTTTCAATATTTCACGGTGAGGCGGCTGAGCCGTAATACCACAAAGGTAGATTGCATCTACTCTGAATGCATCAGCCGTTCTGAAAACCGATCCTACATTTAATGCACTTCTTATATTATCCAGAACCATGACAACCGGTTTGGAGGATGCTGCTTTTGCCTGCTCTGCAGACAGCCGGTTAAGTTGAATTGACTTTAGTTTTCTGATATTCTTCAAAGCTGCCATAAATAAAGAAACTCCGGATTGAATGAGATAAGTCTTGTTGAATCAGGCAAATACTTCAATAAACAAAAAACCCGTCAAAATAATCTTTGACGGGAAGGTTTCATTAGGTTTCTGAATAATTAAATATCTCTAAGAGCAGGTTCATCTGACACAGTAAGTTTATAGCGCCCCTTTTTCCTTCTGGAAGCAAGCACTCTGCGACCATTGGCAGTTGACATACGTTTACGAAAACCGTGTTTATTAGTCCGCTTTCTTTTCGATGGTTGAAATGTCCTTTTCATGATAATCTTCTAAAGAGCGTGCGAATATATAAAAACTCTGAATTACAGTACTAAAATCTCTTGATCTGATTAACATTCAGGAATTATTGAGGTGTTATTCAATTACAATCCTTTGAGTCTTTGATGTTATTTCACCTTTAATTTTCAGAACATAGGCACCGGTTGCAAAACTATTTACCGGCAATTTCAGGCTCTGAAATCCCGGATTACCTTTCATTATAAAATGCTGAATTTCTCTGCCCGTAAGGTCATTCAGGGTAATTTGAAGGTTATCTGCCTGATTCAGATAAAAAGTAATATTCAGCTCATTTTCAGCAGGAATTGGATAAACATTAAAGGAACTTAAATTAAAATATTCAGGAACTCCAGTAGGTTCGACATCCCAAAGTTCAAGGTCATCAACCAAGGCCTCAACCAGGCTTCCCGGCAGAGCATCTTCAGCAATAAAACGGATTTTAACATCAGCACTTGGAGTAACGTAGTCTGAGACTCTGAATGCAAATCGTCTCCAACTGTTATCACTGACCTTTGTATTTTCAATATCTGTCCATGTATTTCCACCATCATTTGAAACAGCTACCTGCCAGAAGTCTGTTCCTGGGTTTGCTCCAAGGTCATTTGAATACCAACGCCAATAGGTAAATACCGGATTAGAATAGGAAGTAAGATCATAGGAAGGAGAAATTAATGTTGTTTTTCCATCATCCACATCATTTGTACCTGCTGCAGCACCCTGTTGGGCATTACCTGTAACAGCACATTTCGTCCCCGGTGCTGGTGTATGATCTGAACCAGGCTGGACCACACCTGAATTCCCACTAATATAAGATGCTACGGGAACTGCAATTATCCATTGACCGGTAACCGCATCATCACCGGGTAATCCAATAGTCCATCCGGTATTTGACTCCAGTTCATTGCTATTCAGTAAATTGTAATTAATCAGAATAAAGAAGGGAATATTGGGATTGGAGGCATTTGCCTTTACCGGAAGGGTCGAAACAGAATTTACAAAACTGCTACAACTATAAACATAATCCAGATAGTAATGTAAAATGGTGCCTGCCGGCTGAGGCGGAATGGTTCCGGAATAATTAAGGCCGGTCGTATTATTAAGGGTGAAAGGAACCCAGGCACCCTGGCCATCGGATTTGTAATATCCTGTGATACTTGCATTTGGAGTAAAACCCGTAAGAGAGGCATTTATTGTAATGGGGGTCTGATCGGCAGAAGTTAGAACTTCAGTATGATTCAGTTCTGATGTTGCACCTGTTTCATAGATTCCATGACGTGCAAAGGCTGATGTTATTTCGCAATAATGAGGAGTACCGTTAGACAAATCAAAGTCATCGTCATCAATAAGTAAAGTATTATAAAGAATATCAGTAAATAAATATCCTTCATCACCATCATTAGCTGTACAGAGTGCAGCATAGGTTTCCCACAGCAGTGCCATACGGGTTTGCTGACTTCCAAAATTCACTCCTACATCCCACCAGGCACCGGCAATAATTTCGCCATCAGCATGACTTTCTCCCATTAAATCCTGAGGATACACTTTTGGATTTATATCATATCTTCTGACATAACCATTAGGGTCATTTTGAAAAAAACCTATACCCAGTACGGGATCTTCCGTGATGGCATTTGCCCACAAATCACCATAGCCTTCTCCCATTGCACTGTTATCCCATGAACCGGAATAAACATCATAAACATCATAATTAATACCATGACCATATTCATGATAAACCACATCAGGAATCAGGGAAGTTGCATTACAACCGCCACCGGCCGCATAGAAATTTAAACCACCATCATAAAATGCATTACAATTACCGGAAACATCTATTTTTACCTGGATCATAAAATCAAGTGCATTTTCAGCCGGACTTCCAGCAGCAATGCTTTTATAATAATCATGGATTTGTTGAACTGACCAATAGGCAGTAAGTTCTTTTATATTAGCATCATTGTCAAATGTAACTGTATTCTGACCGGGGTTTAATGTGGTTGTAAAGGTTGGGACATTTAATCCGGTCTTGACATTTGCCCACCTGCCCGACAGGGATATCGTTGCTATTGCCGGAGTTGTATTGGTTAGTCCCAGATAACCGGTTGTATCTGTGTAATAGGTTGTTCCGCCAACAACAACTTTTAAATGCTGTAAGGGTTTTATTGCACTTGGATTATAAGGATTGGTTGGATACACTGTACCTTCCATGTTTAAATCCATATTAGCAGTTGATTTTTTTGAGCTTACCTGATGAATTCGGTTTTGCCTGTAAAGGACTTCACTGTTATGAGCATCAACAAGAGTATAATATCGTACCGGAAATCCCTGATCATCTTGGGCATCTACAAAGACTTCATATACCAGATGATAGAGGTAATTCCTGCCGGCAGGAACCGGTAATATTTTTAAGGCAGTTTCTGATTTACTTTGAAGGATGACATAATGCATGCCGGCAGCAGCTGCAGCTTCAGCCTGAATACTGTTAATTGAAGGAATGAGATTCAGTGTTATCTGGTTTCTGACATCAAGGCTGAATGAATTAATTCTTCCATCTTTACTCATTGAAATTCTGACCTTCGATCCAATAACTTCCAGTCCCTGATGAACCTGTTTATAATGGACATAATACAATTTTTTATTGGGAATTACACTTCTTAAAACAAGTTCATTGCGTGGAATATCAAAAGCTGCAAGCTCATTGGTTAAAAAACTTGTGGCAATTTCTTCAGGCTGATTGGAGAATAAACCCTGAACAGGTTTACCGGAAGCAATTAGAGGAAGACCGTTATGCTCATTGAACAATACCTTCCAATTGCCGTGTGAACGAACAAAATGCTGCCATGAGGCTGAGTTCTTTAGTTCTGTTTGAATTTGAGCATCTGCCTGCCATTTGGTATTCGTAATAAATATTTTTTTGTATGGGTCTGTAGCCCTTTCCTTATCGTGTGCAAAGCCCTGGAAGGTCAGCATCACCGTTATAATTAGTATGATGAGTTGTTTTTGCATAAAGGTTTGAGTATTTTAAGTTTCAAACATAATAAAATGAAGCAACTTGAGAAAAAAGTCAAATTTGTTTTATCCTAGTAGAAATGTCCTAATTTTCTTTTCCAGTATTTAACCATAAAGTAACCGAAAAGCATCCCCCCGAGATGGGCGAAATGAGCCACATTATCAGCCGGGCTATTTTGAAAACCACTGTAAAGCTCAAAGAGCCCGAATAACATTACGAAGTATTTGGCTTTAATCGGAAGTGCAAAATAGAGGTAAATAATCATATTCGGAAACATCATTCCAAAAGCAAGTAATACTCCGAATACCGCACCTGAGGCACCTACAGTTGGAATATCGCGTTTGACCTCAAGCAGCGAATAGACTGCTTTTGCAGATTCACTTGCCCAGAAGCTGTTATTCGGGTTTTCTTTCCACTGATAGTAAATCTCTGCCAACTGCCTTGCAGATCCACCCCTGGCATATTCATTATATTTTGAAAAGAGTGCTTCAAAATCAACCAGGTTTGGATTAGCTGCATAGGTATCCAGGACATTCTTCATATGAACAACTTCCCAGCCAGTAGCTAAAGTATGGATAATGGCAGCTCCAAGTCCACATACAAAATAGAAGATAAGAAACCGTTTACTTCCCCAAACATTCTCCAACATATTACCAAACATCCACAGGGCAAACATATTTGAAAACAAATGCCAGAAACTACCATGTAAAAACAGATGAGTAATTATCTGGTAATAATGGAAATGCGGAGAAGCAAAAAAATAGAGTCCAAAAGTTGAGATGAGGTCAATTCCGAATTTTGAAGCAAGTACTTGGGTACTCAGATAAACCAGCCCGTTAATAATCAATAAATTTTTAACAGCCTCAGGAAGTAACTTAAAAGCTGATGGTCGGTATGGCTGGTATGTCATTTAACTGGCTCGAACAATCTAAATCCGGTTTTAAGAATGCGGCTGCGAAAATAAGTTTAAAATATTCTCTCTGGTAAAATTTACCATGACTTTTCGTCCTGCAGGTGTATAAAGCGGATGTTCAGAATTAAATAATTTGGTAATTAATGATTTGGCATCGCTTCCTGAAATCGGAGCAGAAGACCTGTTGGCTCTTGCAGAAGCCAGTTTTTTTGCCAGATGATGATTTAGGTCAGATTTAATTCCGGGTGCATTCTGTTTCAGTTCATCCAGAATCTGTTCAAGAATACTTTGAATTTCAGTATTCTCAAATCCCGTTGGGATACCGTTAATACGATAGGTATTCTTTCCAAACTCAGCTATTTCAAATCCAAATTGATTCAGTTCTGAGATTACACTTGCCAATAACAGGAAATCACCACTACTAAATTCCAATAATTGCGGGAAAAGACATTGCTGGCTTTGTTGTTTTGACTTTGCATGTTGAACCAAATGGTCAAAGTAAATCCTCTCCATTGCTGACTGTGAATCCACAATCAGCAATCCTGTTGGCGTTTCAATAATTATGTATTTATGAAGTACAACACTAAATGCAGAGGTTGGCAGGTCTTTGATCCCGGAGGCTGGGTCAATCGATTGTTCAACAACCACCGGCTGCGTTGCCTTGTCAAGATTATCATGAAGTTTGATCCATTCCCGCGTTGCTGTCTCTCTTGGATCCGAACGAAAAGGATTGAAGTTCGAATCAATCTTAACAAATGGAATTTTCGGAATTTCTTTCAGCTTATTAACGGAAAGTTGAAAAGAAACTTCCTGTTCAAAATCCAGTGAAGGCATCAGGCTGAATTTACCAAGTGCATGCTTTACCGCTGATTTGACTATCTGGTAAATCAATCTTTCATCACGAAACTTTATTTCTGTCTTGGTGGGGTGAATATTTACATCTATATCAGCAGGATTCATTTGCAAAAACAAAAAGTAAGAGGCAAATGCATCTTTGGGAAGTAATTCTGAAAAAGCTTTTGTAACCGCATGGTGTAGGTAGTTATCTCTTATGTAACGGTTGTTTAGAAAAAAGAACTGTTCTCCCCTGCTCTTCTTACAGAACTCAGGTTTGATAATAAAACCACGAATTGAAACAGCAGTTGTATCTTCTTTAACAGGTACAAGCCGTTCATTGTATGATGCACCATATAGCTGAATAATCCGTTGCTTCAGATTACCCGGAGTTAAATAATACATCTCATCTTCATTACTCTGTAATTTAAATGCAATCTCGGGATGAGCCAGTGCCTGTCGTTCAAATTCATCAATCAGGTGCCGTAATTCCGAGGTATTGGATTTCAGGAAATTTCTTCTTGCCGGAACATTAAAAAAAAGATTTCTGACTGAAATATTTGTTCCGTTTGCACAGCCTGCCGGTTCCTGTTTTTTCAGTTCACTTCCTTCAATTGCAATTAAAACTCCGGCATTATCCTCCTGTCGTTTTGTTTTCATTTCAACATGAGCAATCGCTGCAATAGAAGCCAGTGCTTCACCCCTGAAACCCATTGTCCGGATATGAGATAATTCATCAGCACTTTTGATTTTTGATGTGGCATGTCGCTCCCAGCAAAGCCTGGCATCATTCTCGCTCATTCCGCAACCGTTATCAATTACCTGAATCAAGGTTTTACCGGCATCCTTAAGAATGACGGTAATCTTGGTTGCACCTGAATCAAACGAATTCTCCATTAATTCTTTCAAAGCAGATGCCGGTCGTTGGATAACTTCACCTGCAGCAATCTGGCTGGCAACAAAATCGGGAAGCAGTTGAATTAAATCGCTCATGATTTAGCTGAAAATATACCAAGCAATTAACAATAATGCTAAGGCAATAATTACAACTCTCAGGTTTGCCTGTTTGCCCGATGCAGTTCTGGATTTCTTTCGGTCGCGGAAATGCTGGCGGATCCTGAATTCAGTTCTGCTGCTATCCTGATTATTCAGTGCACGCCTAACCCGTTCTTCAAATTCCTCTTTTCCGGCATCGTAATAGCGAGCGCGAAATTCGAATTGTTTAGGCTTCTGGTTTTTAAAAAAACTGAATAACATCCTGCAAAGGTAGTCAGTTCCTGGTTCAGGCAGGAGCAGCCAATTAAAGAGAGCAGGTTAAACCAGGCCAAGCTTCTCAAATCGCATACCTAAAATTTTCTCATCATCAGCTTTCAGCCAATCTGCCAAAAGAGAAGCATAAACCGAACGGAAATCAATCTGGTAGATCAGGTTCCCCTTATCAAGTTTACTTAAATCAGCAACTGGGTTAAATACACCTTTCTTTTGCAGGCTGCCTCCAAATAAGAACAGGACATTAGCTGTTCCGTGATCTGTTCCTTTACTTGCATTTTGCCCGACTCTTCTGCCGAATTCTGAGAACACCATGATTACAGTATTATTCCATTCACCTACTTTTTTTAAATCAGAGGAAAACGCAGCAATACCATCAGCAACAGATTTTAATATGCGATTGTGATTATTCTTCTGATTTACATGGGTATCAAATCCCGGAAGAGAAATATAATAAAAAACAGAGTCAAGCCCTGAAGTAATGAGTGATGCTACCGTTTTCAGGTCATGTCCAAAACCATTTTGAGGATAATTACCCGTTAATAATTCAGATTTTGATTGTTCCATAATCACTTCGGCAGACTGTGCGCTTTCAGCCATCACCTTATATAAATAATTCAAAGCGTCATTTGTGCTATTGAATCGGGTAGCTACTGAGTGCTCTTTAAACAATTTTTTTGTCAGCTTATAGAACCGGGTCGGATCACTTACTGCCAATCCGTTTTTTTCATCTCCTTTGAGAGCCATGCTCAACGTGTCGTCCAATTCTAATGCTGCATGGGCTTTACAGTTGTGGCATTGTGAATCAAGATAACGTCCGATCCAGCCTGAGTTGATTGTTTTCTCACTTCCCGAAGCGGATTGCCAGATATCCATGCTTCTGAAATGTGATAAATCCGGATTGGGATAACCAATATTATTTATGATGGTAACCTCACCCTGATCATATAATTCCTGTAACGACTGCATGGAAGCATTCCAGGCAATGTTATCCTGAATCCGGATTAGTTCTTCTGATGCCAGTCCCAGTGACGGACGCAACCGGTAGTAGTTGTCATCTTCAAAGGGTACAATCGTATTTAACCCATCATTGCCTCCTGAAAGCTGAATGATTACCAGTCGTCTTCCATTAAATGAGGAGGCAGCAAACCTCTGACCGGCAACAGAGAGAAATCTGGGTAACAGCAATGAAGCTGAAACCAGAGCTGAGGATGATATAAACTTTCTTCGTGTGATTTTCATATTCAGCTAAGTTGAAATTCAGGTAATGACATTAAAAACAGGGCCGCGCTTACCGGATCGTTTTTGCCCGATTCATTAAGCTGTTTAAGAACCTCATCTGCATTATTTGTTTGAATGAGCAGGTTCACCAATGATGCGTGAACTTGAGACTCAGGCATTGAACCAAATGCACCGGAGAAATATTCTTTATCACTAAAGATTTTAATTCTTCGTTTTTCATCCGGGTTTTCTGTTGACTCTTCTGCATTGACAATCTGAGCATCAAATTCCTCTTTTGGTTTTAATGGGGAGTCAGAAGCTGCCAGCAATAAGGAGGGAAGATTTAAGCGATACATCAGTGTACTGCTGTCTATCCAGTTTTTACCTTCCGGCCAGCCTGCAACATTAGGAGGAAGTAATAACACTTGACCTAAAACCCGCTGAATCTTTAAAGCAGAAGCATGGTCAGCAAACCGAATCTTGAAATTCCTAGACAGATTCACCAGCAAGACAAGCGGCTGTTTAATCTTAGCACCCATTTGATCCTCATCATAAAACCAGTCAGAAGTAAATATTTCCTTCATCATGGTTGCAATATCATAACCGGAATGATAGAATTTTTCTGAAAGCATTTCCACCCTTTTTTCATCAATAACATCATTTACAAAATGAGCATAAATTTTACGGGTAATGTAGCGGGCACATTGATTTCGTTCGGTAATCATTCTCAGGATATCATCTCCGTTAAAGTTGCCTTTCTGACCAAAAAACTCCTTTTCTCCTGTATCATGAATATTTTCCCGGAAAACGAAGTTCCCGTTTTTATCACTGCCCCATCCGGTAAAGGCGCGGGCTGCTTCACGAATATCATGTTCTGTATAATTACCTCTACCAAGAGTAAACAGTTCCATGACTTCACGAGCAAAATTTTCATTGGGGTGCTCCTTTCTGTTTTGCTGATTATTCAGAAAAGCCAGCATGGAAGGATGTTTCGAAATAGCTGAGAGTAAAGCCGGGAATTTACCCAGTGCATGTTCACGGATTGTATTGATGTAGTCCTCTGCAGGATGTGCCAGCAGATTGCGGCATGCGAATAGTCCTGCCCAGAATAATGTCATCCGCTCATGCAAATCATTTTTGCTATTAACCATGGTTAAATACCAGTAATGATTGGTCCCGATAAAAGTAAGCTTACGGATCAGTTTATTGCCAAGTCTTTCCACACTTTCCATCCCCGACTTTTTTTGTAACTCAGCTATTGCTTTATCAGAAAAATCAAGATAAAAAAGCGGGTTATTCTTATTGGTTAACTCATTCTGCCAGTCAGCTAGGGAACGCTTATTGGAGATGTGTAAGGGAACTACAGGTCCAAATGCAGCCCGCCAGAGAAGATGATTTATTTTGCGCTGTTCGCTCACCATATATGCAGTTAAACAACGCTAAATAAGTTTGTTTTGTTGTATTCTTTATGAAGGATGAATAGAGAGCTGGTCAGGAATAAATTGCCGCTCTTCAACTTTGTAACAATCACCCTTAGTCATAACATGAACTGTCAGGTTTTCAATACTGATCGGAGTTCCTTCTTTCTGATCTGCAATATTTGTATATCGGATTTTATGACCATCAACAATAATTACCAGTCCTGACCCAATGGCTTCCAGAATGTTATCATCTGTAATATAGACTCCGGTATCTTCACCGAGTCCTATTCCGATACAGGCAGGATTACTGGCAACAGCTTGAGCGAGTCTGCCAAAACGTCCACGTTTATCAAAATGAGAATCAATGATAACATCTTTAATAAATCCAAGTCCAGTTGTAATTTTGACTTCACCTTTGAGCAAGGCTCCAGAACTGCTTCCCTGATAAATCATGGTGTTACTCATAGCCATCGCTCCTGCACTGGTCCCGGCAATGATCAAAGGTGAGGACCAGTAACGATCCTGAACTATCTTCAGAAATTCGGTACCACCAAAGATTGCTGTAAGCCTGAGCTGATTTCCACCACTAAACATCAGACCGTCACATTTCTTCACCCTGTTAATTACACTCTCAGATTCTGCATCTTCACGCGAACGGATATCCAGGATTCCGATATTGGTACAGCCCAACTTAGAAAAGGCATAAAGATAATTGGCTCCTACTTCCTTTGGAATGGAAGATGCGCTTGTGATCACCTCAATTCTGGAATTCTTGGATGCCGGTAATTCACTGACAATCCGGCTAAGAATCTGCAGTTCAAAAAAATTCAGATTGTTTTTTTGTGCATAATCCGGTTCACTTTCCATTCCCTTGTCTTCATTTCCGCCTATTGCAATTAGTTTTCCTTTTGGTTTATCCATTCAATAATGAGTTGGTGTCCGGCAAAAATAGAAGGACAAATGTTTTTTATGTACCAACAATGAATTTTCATAGAGAATTAATTAACAATTAAGCCTGAAGTCTTAAATCAGTTACCGAATTCAACAGTCAGTAAAACAATTGCAGCAATAGCCATCACAATTCCAGTAAAAAGCCGGGTGGTTAACTTTTCTTTAAATATCAACAAAGCATAAAATGTTGACAGTAACACAACTCCGACATTAATCATCGGGAAGATAACCGCACTCTGAGCATCGGGATGGTCAAGACATTTTACCAGGAAAAACAATGAAAAAAAATTAAACAAGCCCAGAATTAATCCACCTGCAAGATTTTTCCATTTGAAAACAACTGTTTTTGTCAGCAGAGTTATTCCAAGTGTAAGTAAGCCTAAACTCCCTGCAGAACCAAACAGAAAAGTAATAACCAGAAACCGGTTCGATTCATTCATAAAACCGGCCTGAGCATATTTTACTGAAGCATCAACCAGTCCTGTCCCAATAAATAAAACAACCGGCAAAAGCCAGGTAATGGAATGGCTCCTTTTATTGCTGCTACTTCCTGAGCTGGTAGCTAATGTGATAAAATAGACTGCTGTCAATGCAACTAAAATTCCAGCCAGATGCATGACACCCGGCTTCTCGTCAAATAAAATCATTCCGGAAGCAACCGGAATGACTACTGACATTTTTGCTGTTACTGAAGCTACAGCAAGGCCCAGCTTCTGGGTAGTCAGCGCTGTGATATAAAAAACACTGATGAACAGAAATCCAATTATAATGGTTTGCCCGAAAAAAGTTTTTACTTCAGATAGGTATTCAAGATTGCTTTGAATATTCAACAGAAAAGAAAAAGTGGCTGCAGTAAAATAATTAATGACAATTCCCTGAAAACGATTAATACCGTACTTACTGAAGTATTTGAAAACAATAAACAAAAAGGATGCACAGATAATGGAGAGCAAGAGATTCAGGTACATAATTCAGATAGGTTATCCTCCATTCCGAGCTATGAAAAGCCGGTTATTGCCAAGTTGTACCATTGGATCACCACTAAAATCAAAACCAGGAGCTCTTACTCCCTTTCCTGCTCTAAAAGGAGCAACAAAAACTCTTGCTTCATCCCAGATTCCGGATTGAATAAACAGGTTTAACGTCTTAGTTCCGCCTTCAACAAGCAACGACTGAACAGATGATTCATATAAGGCCTGCAGAATTTCATCCACTGCTTTTGTGTTTATTTTAATATACTCATAGTTTCCTTTTGTATTCTGAACCTTGTCATTCAAAATGATTACTTTACTGCTATCATCAAATACTCTTAAGGTTTTTGGGAGTGTTAAATTCCGGTCAATGACAATCCTGGTTGGGTTACTTCCTGACCATTTCCGGACGGTAAGCCACGGATCATCTCTGAGCAAGGTATCAGCTCCGGCAAGTATTGCCGATTCTTCACTTCTCCATCGGTGTACCAATTGTTGTGAAAGCTCATTAGAAATGATTAACCTGCCAGAAGCTTCTTTCATCTTACCAATAATACCATCGGCAGTCTGAGCCCATTTCAGAATAATATAAGGCCGTTTCTTCTCATGCAATGTAAAATATCGTCTATTGACTTCGCGAGCCTCATGCTGCATAAATTCCTCAATTACTTTTATTCCGGAGTTTCGCAGGTATGCTGCACCTGCACCTTTCTGATGGCTATTTGTATCAGCTGCTGCAATTACAACCTGCCTGATGCTCTTCTTAATTATCAGATCAGTGCAGGGTGGTGTTTTCCCGTAATGATTACACGGCTCAAGAGAAACATACATGACTGCAGTTTCAGAAAATAAATCAACTCCCGAATTTTTAACAGCATTTACTTCGGCATGTGATTTCCCATATTCTCTGTGATAACCTTCACCAATTATTGAATCATGGTCAACGATAACACTGCCTACCAGGGGGTTAGGTGATGTTTTGCCTAAACCCATGAGAGCCAGTTCAAAGCATCTCTCCATGTATTTTCTTTGCGGGATCATTGGCTGGCAAAAATAGGAAGATGAATAACCCGAAATTAAAACAGGAATTCAAAAAGAAACTATTAGCAGCATATTCGGCTGGTGAAGCAACGGCTATCAGTGAGTATGTGTTTTACTGGTTACAACAAGCTGGTAACCCTCCGGCTGACGAACAAACTCTTCAATCAATCAGTGACCGGATTTTACAACATGAGCCTGTTCAATATATTTTGGGATATATTGAATTTGCAGGTCTTAAACTGAAAATTACTCCGGCAGTGCTTATCCCCCGACCTGAAACGGAAGAGCTGGTTTTTCTGGTAAAGGATCAGCTAATCAGCTCAGGAAGGACACAACTCAAAGTACTCGATATCGGAACCGGAAGTGGATGTATTGCTCTGGCATTAAAAGGATTTTTTCCAATGATGGAAGTTCATGGTGCAGATATCTCAGCTGCTGCACTGGCAATTGCTGACATGAATTCAAAACTGAATAACCTTAATGTTAAATGGATTCAGAAAAATATTCTTCAGACCCATGCCTGGGATACGTATGATTTGGTAATTAGTAATCCTCCTTATATTTCACCGGAAGAACAATCAACACTTGACAAAAATGTTGTCGATCACGAACCACATATCGCGCTTTTCACCTCTGAAGATGACCCATTGATTTTTTTCAGAAAGACAACCTTACTTTGCAATGAAGGACTACTGAGTGGCAATGGCAGTATATTTTTTGAAGTTCACAAGGAACATGGATTAAGCGTTCCTGCAATACTTGAAGAGCAGGGTTTTACTGACATAGAGTTACTCAAAGACCTGAGCGGAAATATTCGTTTTGTAACAGGTGTCCGAAGGTAAAACGGTCTTTTTCTCATCCGAGATTTCCAAACTTTATACTTTTGAACCTTAATCATATATATTATGCCTCAATATCATACTTTAGGACAAATACCTCATAAACGCCATATCCAGTTTCGTAAACCCGATGGCAGTTTATATGCTGAAGAGCTTGTCAGTACCCATGGATTTAGTAATGTTTATTCCCTTGTTTACCATTTGAATCCACCTACTATTGTAAAGGAAGTAATGGAACCTATTTCACGGGAACCTGAAATTGTAAAAGCGCGTTTTCTGAGAAATGTTAGTTTCCGAGGCTTCCAGGTTGAACCGGAAGATGACTACATTCAAAGTAAGAAAGCAATTTTGGTTAATAACGACATCCAAATTTCACTGGCTGCCCCCCGAAAATCAATCACAGATTATTTTCTGAAAAACGCAGATGCGGATGAAATGATTTTTATTCATCAGGGAAGTGGGAAGTTGCTTACACTCTATGGTGAAATTGAGTTTGGATATGGTGATTATCTTATCATACCCAGAGGGATCATTTTTCAACTTCATTTTAATGACAGCAACAATCGTTTGCTGGTAATGGATGCGTTTAGCCCGATTGAAACACCTTCCCGCTACCGGAATGCGTACGGGCAATTGGAAGAAGATGCTCCGTTCTGTGAAAGAGACATCCGAAGGCCTCAGAATCTGAGAACATATAATGAAAAAGGTGATTTTAAGGTCATGGTAAAAAAGCAGGGCCTGATCTATCCGTTTATTTATGCCTGGCATCCATTTGATGCAATCGGATGGGACGGTAATAACTATCCGTGGGCTTTTTCAATTCATGATTTTGAGCCGATAACCGGACGGATTCATTTACCTCCTCCCATTCACCAGACTTTTGAAGGACATAATTTTGTTGTCTGTTCCTTTGTTCCCAGATTGTATGACTACCATCCTCTTTCGATTCCTGCCCCCTACCATCACAGCAACATTGATTCTGATGAAATGCTTTACTATGTTGATGGGGAGTTTATGAGCCGGAAGAATGTTGAAATTGGACAGATTACTTTGCATCCTGCTGGCATTCCGCACGGACCTCATCCGGGAACTGTTGAAAAAAGTATCGGTAAAAAGGAAACAAAGGAATTAGCCGTGATGATTGACAGCTTTAAACCACTTTCACTTACCCGGGAAGCTATGCGAATTTCAATTGATGATTATTACAAAAGCTGGATGGAGGAATAAATAATTCTTAGAAACAAAAACTGGCTTTTCTGAAACCAGTTCTTCTAATCAGTTCAATACAGGGCTTGAACTGATTGTATCTGAGTTGAAATGGAATTCAATATCAGGATTGTTTTTTATCATTTGCTCTAGCATCCAGGAAGAGTCAGCCAGATAAACATAATAGCCATCTTTATCAAGCATAACCTGGTGCATTTTAAAGCGGATAAATTCATCCATTTTCGATTTATCTTTAGCTGTAATCCAGCAGGCTTTATAAACATTCAAGGGATGATACTTGCAGGAAGCACCATATTCATTCAGCAACCGGTGCTGAATCACTTCAAACTGGAGTTCACCCACGGTACCAATTACTTTAAGCGGGCCATTCGGTTGTGTAAAGAGTTGGGCTACACCTTCATCCGTTAATTGACTGATCCCTTTTTCAAATTGTTTTGACTTCATCGGATCAGTATTTATGACTTCTTTAAAAATTTCAGGTGAGAAGCGTGAAATCCCTTTAAATTGTAAATGTTCACCTTCTGTCAACGTATCACCAATTTTAAAAATGCCGGTATCATATAATCCGACAACATCACCCGGGTAAGCCTCATCTACAACACTTTTAGCACTTGCCAAAAAAGTATAGGGGTTATTAAATCTAATTTCCCTATCAAGCCGGTTATGATAATAAAACCTGCCTCTTTCAAACTTACCTGAACAAACCCGAAGAAAAGCAATCCGATCTCGGTGTCTTGGATCAATATTCGCATGAATTTTAAAAACAAAGCCGGTAAAGGTCTTTTCGGCAGGTGCTACAATCCGCTGTTCAGCAATTCGTGGTCCCGGGGGCGGAGAAATTTCAGTAAAACTGTCCAGAAGTTCTTTGACACCAAAATTGTTTAGTGCACTGCCAAAGAAAACAGGAGCCAGTTTACCGGCAAGGTATTTTTCTTTATCAAATAAATCATATACACCCTCAATAAGCTGAATGTCTTCACGTAATTTTACTGCTTCCGTACCAAAATGCGAATCCAGTAATGGATCATTAACCGATTCGACAGGCATCCGATTCTCTTCTGTCACCTTTTTTTCGGGATTAAACAGATAGATCCCGTTGTTATAGAGATTGTAAACCCCTTTAAAAGTAAATCCCATTCCGGCAGGCCAGCTTAATGGCCGGGCTCGGATATTCAATTTCTGCTCGATTTCATCAAGCAAGTCAAATGGATTTCTTCCTTCACGGTCCAGCTTATTAATAAAGACCATAACCGGAGTATTTCGCATCCGGCAAACTTCCATCAGGGCTTCGGTCTGAGGCTCTACTCCTTTCACACAATCAATCACCAGAATAACACTGTCAACTGCTGTTAAGGTCCGGTAAGTATCTTCAGCAAAATCCTTGTGTCCGGGTGTATCCAGCAGGTTAATAAGCAGGTTATTGTATTCGAAGGTCATCACGGAAGTAGCTACCGAGATTCCCCTTTGCTTCTCAATATCCAGGAAATCAGATGTTGCTGTCTTTTTAATTTTGTTTGATTTTACTGCACCGGCTACCTGAATTGCACCTCCGAATAAAAGTAGTTTTTCGGTCAATGTTGTTTTACCTGCATCAGGATGCGAGATAATTGCAAAGGTTCTCCGCTTCAGAATTTCATTCTCGTAAGGCATAAGCCGGCAAAAGTAATTGACTACTTTTTGACAACCCCATTCATCCGGAAATTAATATTACACTTATTCTGTATAAAACAGCTTAAAACTGCCATTTTTTACTTCCAGATTTCCTGTTAAAGGGCTTCTGAGATTAACATTGAAACTACCCTGAATAATATTAGTTGCAGAGTCATTTGACAAAATGACCAATGAGCCGGGGTTATCATTTGTTGACTCATAGCCGACAGCCATCGGGTCGGTATATAGAATATGATTCCGGTCTTTTGTTATCTGATAGCTTCCTGTCTGGACATCATCCAACTCTAAAGTCAGTGTACCTCCGGAAGAACTGATACCGTTAATGGTCATTACGATTGCATAGTTCGCAAATAAGGTAGTATTGGCACACCAGGTCTTATTTGAAATATCGGCTTTCAGGAAATAGTTAGTTATTGGACAAGTTTCAGTATTTTCCTTTTCGTCCTTTTTCTTGGAGCAACCCTGAACTGCAACTGCAAGAATAAACAGAATCAAAACGTAGCTTATTTTCCACATAGGTTAATTTATTTATGCAAATAACGTTAAATCAAAAATTATGCAATCCGGGAATAATTTTTTAAGTCATTTCTCCTTTTTCATTTAAATTTAAGAAACAACAAGTCAAAAAGATTCTCCTTTCAACAGGACTTATACTAGGTGAACAAGTATAAGTAAGTTACATTTGCCCTCCTTTAAGTAATGTCATTCATCAGACGGTTTTTCAATAAAGGAGATGAAAGCAGTGCTACTTTTCTAGCAAGGAAAAGTGGATTGGCGTTATTTTTCCGTTTTGCTTCTTTTTTTGCTGTTTATCTTTTCACCATATCAATTACCCGGAATTTTGGAGCTGAGGCTTGGGGAAATTTTACCCTGACCTTTACGGTGATTCAGATTCTGGCTATTTTTTCTCTCTGGGGGCTCGACAATCTGACTGTCAGGACTATTGCAAAAACTCAAACAGAAGGAATCGAGGGGCTTTCTAAATCTTATACTGAAGCACTGAGTCCGGTAATTCTGTTTTCTGTAATTCTCAGCCTGTTAATGTATTTCCTTTCAGGACTAATAGCCAACAGTATATTTAACAAACCTCATTTAGCACCCTTACTCAGAACGGGAAGCTTTATTCTGCTCCCCTGGTCTATTATGTTATTCCATTCTGCCTGTTACCGAGGCTTAAAACACATGACCGGCTTTACCGTGTTCAGAATGTCAACCTATTTGATTGCAGCTCTGTTAATTGTAATTGCTGTTTTACTTCATCAGGTACCAAATACGGTTTATGTTTTTCTGATTAGCATATCCATTACTATGCTGACCTCATTTATTGCCTGGCTTAGATTTTCAAGAGTTCGACTCACAGGGTTTAAGTTCAGCATACCTTTTGATTTGCTGCGTGAATCAACTCCGATGCTGATCACCGGATCTGTTTTTTTTATTCTCGGATGGGCTGACACCATTTTTCTTGGAATCTATAAGACGGAATATGAAGTTGGGATTTATGATACTGCATTTAAGATTGCAGCTGCTCCTGCTGTAGTTCTGATTGCAATCAATGCCATCCAGGCTCCTGTTTTTGCTTCTTTATACCACAAAGGAGAAATGAACAAACTCAGAAAATCAGTTGAACGCAGTTCAAAAATATTGTTTTTAATATCTGTTCCGGTAACAATTTTTATATGGATATTCCCCGAATTGCTGCTAGGAATTTTCGGTAAGGAATTCGCTACCGGATGGATAGCCCTGGTAATTCTTGCATTTGGGAGTCTGGTAAATGCACTTACTGGCTCTGTTGGAGTATTGTTGCAAATGACCGGCAAACAAACAGCCTATAATAATATTGTCATGATTGCAGCTCTGTTGAATATTGCCCTTAATTTCTTTCTGATTCCGAACTATGGAATTATTGGAGCAGCAATTGCCTCAGCCACATCAAAAGTCCTTCAAAACATTTGGGCATCCTTATATGTCTATAAAGTCTATAATTTCGCTTCCGTTTTTAATCCATTTAAGAGAAGCAGAAAAAATGACTAAAACAGCAGAAGGAAAAGTACCCGATATCTTAATAGTAGGAGCTCCCAGAGCCGGAACCACCACGGTTGCATCATTACTGAGTTCACACCCTTCCATTTTTATGTCTCCGGTAAAGGAGCCTCATTATTTTGCTATACCTGACATGCAACTGGAGCGGTTCCGTCCCAAGCTTAAGCAACGGCTAAAAAACATAGATATCGAAAGTTATCTTTCCAAAGATAACCGGAAGCCCTTACACCGTTATTATTTCAGCAATTGGAATGAATACCAGCGGTTGTACAGAGATGCTCCTGAAGACTCCTTGCTTGCTGAAGCCAGTCCTTCGTATTTATGGTCAAAGGGTGCAGCTGTCCGAATTAATGAAAAGAATCCGGCTGCAAAAATTATCATTATGCTTCGTAATCCGGTTGACCGGGCAGTTTCACAGTATTTTGTAGAGCGGAAAATGGGGATGACAAGCAGGGAACTGATTGAGGACCTCAGACAGGATTTAAAAGCTGAGAATCCAAACTGGGGCGTTTCACCGCTTTATGTTGAACTGGGAATGTACAGCGAACAGGTTAAAAGATACATGGAAGTCTTTAACAGAAAACAGATTTTCATCGGTTGGTTTGATGATCTGATAAAACCGGGATCTGATTTTACTAAGGAACTTTTTCACTTCCTCGAACTTCCTTTAATTAATACAACCATTTCAGTTGTTCAGAAAAACAAAAGTGTGTTGCCAAGATCTGCCTGGCTGAATGAACTTAGGTATGTTCCGGCAGTAAAAAAATTCTCCCAGAAACTGGGTAACTCATCGCTTAAGTCAAAAGTTAAATCTGTTTTCTTTAAATCAGCAGAGAAAACATATCCAAGCGAAATAAAAAAGATTTTGCTGCCGATATTTGAGCCGGATATCCATAGGCTTGAAGTGTTATTAAAAAAGGATTTGTCAGCCTGGATGAATTAAGCTGTGAAAGAGATTTGGCCTAATTTTCTTGTCATTGGAGCGGCAAAGTGTGGCACGACTTCCTTATATCACTACCTCAAAACACACCCTGAGGTCTATATGAGTCCGATTAAAGAACCGAACTTTTTCAGTACGGATATCAACCCAGATAATTTTAGTCAGCAATATAAAGACATTGAAAGAAGGAAGCGCCTCAATTTGACTGAATATGTGAGCGGAGACATGAAAAGAGAGATCTGGGGATACTTTGTAAAAAAACGTGAACATTATACCGCACTCTTTAAAAATGTAAAAGGTGAAAGAGCAATCGGGGAAATCAGCAATTCCTATTTATTCTCAAAGGAGGCTGCATCCAATATCAGCAGAACATTGCCAAATGTTAAATTAATAGCCATTCTCAGAAATCCGGTAACCCGGATGTATTCTCACTACATGGCAAATCTTCGTGATGGTAAAACCTATAAGTCCTTCAGGGAAGAAGTTGAATTTGATTTTAATCAGAAATGCAAAGGATGGTACATTAACCATGCTTATGTTGAAATGGGGCTCTATTATGATCAGGTAAAACGTTTTTTAACTACCTTTCCTTCTCATCAAATCAGGATTTATCTACACGATGACTTTCAGCAGAATCCTAGTATGGTATTAACAGACATTTGCAGATTTTTGGGTATAGATGAATCATTCGGGTTTAATACTTCTGAGCGTTACAATGAAGCCAGAGTTCCTAAAAATAAAAAGTTTCTTTACTGGTTAAGTTCAACAGGAATTAAAAAGAATACCTTTCGCATACTTCCTGAGCGTATAAAACCCGGGATTAAAAAGTTCTTCTTCAAGGCGGAAATTGAATTAAAAATAGAAGAATCAGACCGTCAGTTTGCATATCAGTTTTATGAAAGTGAAATCCCTCAACTTGAGAAATTGATTGGAAGAGATTTAACTCATTGGAAACTACATCAAACAAAGTGATCAGCTATCTCCGGATTTCCTTTCTATCATTTCTGATTTTCTTCGGCTACCGCACTACTTTCAGGTTCCCCATGACACTGGTCAATGGAATAATTGAAGACTTAATCTGTGGAATGATGATTTTGTTCATGACTTACCGACTTATAGAATTTTTACGAGGTTACGACCGTATTACTCCATTTGAAGGACTCATGTTTGCATTGGCAATTTTTCCGGTTTGGTCTGCTATAGCTGCCCTGCTCCATTTTGATCAGCCTCTCTTTTATGGAATAGCCACCCGTAGAAATTTCTATTTGTATTTACTGGGTCCTTTTGTATTCTATCTGTTAAAAAAGAAGATTACCTCAACTGTGGAGCTCAGAAAGTCATTTTTGCTTGCAGGGGTTATCGCAACTATCGTGTTTTATGCTACCTGGCTGCGGGTAAGTCCTGAACAATATTCAGACACAATGTTTGTTGGGTACAATTCACTGAAAGGAGGATATATTTTTAAGTTTATTGTCACCATAACCATCTTTCCGTTAATTTATTTTTTCATTAGCTATTTTACTTCTAAAAAGTTTTACTACCTGTTATTCACGTTGCCCTTTATTCATCTTCTGATTTTCATCAGACAAGACAGAAGTACTATTCTGGTTACATTATTCGTATTACTGTTCTATTTTGTAAAAGAGATTTTCACACATTCCAAAGCAAGGTACCTGTTTAATTTCTTCTTAGGGTTAATAGCAATACTTTTTTTAATAGAGATTACTGATTATGCACCATCTGAGCAGACTATTGATAAATACCGGAATTTATGGCTAACTGTAATTGGGGCAGAAACTTCTGAAAGTTCAACTAATGTCAGAAGGATTGAAGTCATTAAGGTTTGGCCGGATATTCAGCAGCATTTCTTCTTTGGAAATGGTGATTTATCAACTCGCTGGCAAGACGGATTTACAAGAATCTATGGTTACTTCTTCCCTTCTGATATCGGGCTCATTGGAATTCTCTATGTTTATGGCCTGATTGGCACTTTACTGCTCATGTATCAGTATGTGTTTGCCTATAAACTTTCCCGGAAGCTTAAGCCGCTCCGGCAAGACATCTTCCTGAAATCCTGTATTTATTTTCTGCTGATTTCCTTTTTTGATTCGCTTACTGCCGGTCAGACTGTATTTTTCCCGGCCAATAGCACCATCCTGATCGGGATCATGTACTTTTATTATTTTCGACAACAATCCGCTCACATCCGGATTCTGAAAATATGAAACAGCTACTCTTCCTTTTAACTTTGGTTCCGATGATTCACCTGAACAGTTGCAGCCAAAGCAGACAGACCGGACAAGTTGGCTCAAAATCCATTCTAATTGAGATCAATACTGAATCAGCGGTACTATTCTATGCTGATTATTCCGGATTTAACACAGCAAATCTGTTCACAACATTCGATGCAGAAGATTCGCAGTTCTCAGAGGCATTAAAAACACTGAATCCTGATTTATTTCGTTTCCCGGGCGGTACGATTGCTAATTTCTATCATCCTGACAAACCTGGTTATGGTTTTAATCCGAATGACATCAATAAGCTAAAAGAAAGTGCCATTGCCGAGCACATGGGAAACATATCAGCTAAAAGACAAGTTACAAATAAAAACTACCTTGATGACTTTATCCGAATGGCTAAGCTCACCCATGCCTCCGTTTTATATGTTGTAAACATCTTAAGTGCCAGGCCAGATCAAATCATTAATATTCTGAGCAGATTTGAGTCGGAGGGAATTAATATTAAAGGCATTGAACTTGGCAATGAATACTACCTGAAAGCATACCGGGATATTTTTCCTGATGCTCAATCGTATATCCATAAGGCAATTCCATTTGCAAAATCAATCAGGAAGGAATTCCCGCGTATAAAATTGTCGGTACCGGTTCAGCTTAAAGCCGGAACAGGAAAGGGTTTTCCGGCAAGCTGGAACAGAGCACTTGCTGCCGAGAACTTCTATGATGCAATTAGTGTTCATTCCTATCCTTCGTTTGATAAATGTTCCGATGACACGGAAGCTGAACTTACCTGCTATACGAATCAGATTAATACGTTCATTGACTCTGAATTCCCTGCTCAAATACGACAGCTAATGAATCAGTTTGATAACCATGAGATATGGCTTACCGAATGGAATATCAACAGACCGAACTTAACTTTTGGGAATTCTTTTGCACATTGCCTTTTTACTTCTGCGTTTTTGTTTAAATGCATGGAATTGCAGCAATCATCTCAAAAAATTCCATTAATGACATTCCATAACCTTGCATCTAACGAAAGTGCATATTCACTCATCAGTGGTGAAACCAGTAACTTCAGCTTAACTGCAAACTATTATCTTTTTAGAATGCTTGCCGGTTCGGTTACCGGGAAATTAAAATGGAACCCTGTATCAGTAGGCCTGTCAGATAATCGACTGAAAGTACTCAGTTATACATCCGGTAATCAGACTTACCTGGTGATAATTAATTTTTCAGGTAGCTCATTTACTGATGTTAAACTCACCGTAAATTCACAGAATGTAACAGTTGAACATAATTCAATGCTTTCTTATTCTGCTCAACATGCATCAAAGTTTAAGTCAGATATTACCTATGATGAGTCTGAGAGCTGGAATAACCATATTAAACCTTACAGCATACGTTTGCTCCGAATTCGTTATTGATGAAGATTTTTGTTTTAGGCAATAGCAGAAGCGGAACTACTATGATGGGAAGATTGCTGAATAATCACAGTAAGATTTTTACATTGAATGAACTTCACTTTTTCGGGCCCCTGTGGGAAAAAGAAAAAATACTAAGCAAAAACGAATCCATTCAGCTGTTTGCTCGGCTACTTGGTATTCAGCAGGAAGGCTTTCTTACATTCAAGACTTCAACTCCCTATCTGCAGGAAGCAGCTGCTGTAATTTCTAAAATGCAGAATAATAAGATCAGTGCGCTTGATGTTTATTCAGCTTTTTTAGAATATCAATGCAGGCAAGCCGGAAAAGTAATACCTTGTGAGCAAACTCCTGTTAATGTATTTTATCTGAAAGAGATTCTTCATTTATTGAATGACTCTTACATTATCAATATGGTCAGAGATCCGCGGGATGTTCTGCTCTCCCAAAAGAATAAATGGAAAAGAAAGTTTCTTGGAGCCAAAGCCATTCCATTGAAGGAAAGTATAAGAGCCTGGTTTAACTATCATCCGTTTACCATCTCAAAAATGTGGAATAAGGCAGTAAGTATTCCGTTACATTTGAAAGATCATTCAAGAATCCTGACTGTACAGTTTGAGAAACTGCTTGAGAATCCTGAATCTGAAATAAAACAGATCTGTCATTTCCTAAATATTGATTTTGAAAATGCCATGCTACAGATTCCAAAAGTTGGTTCGAGTGGCAGACAAGATGAGCGAACCCGTTATGGATTCGATACGTCCGTAATTTCTCAGTGGGAAAAGGGAGGATTGAACCGTACCGAAATTGAAATGTGCGAACAACTCAATCATAAACTAATCTTAAATTATGGTTATGAATACTCTGGGATTAAGGGCAGCTCATTGACTAAATTAAGTTACCTGATTGTATTGCCGGTACAATCTTTTATTGCCTTACTTTTAAATTTTAGAAGAATGAAAAACCTTCTGGCAACCTTGAAAAGAAGATTTTCAAAAGATGACTACTAAGACCGATTTTTTCATTGTAGGTGCACCTAAGGCCGGAACCACATCTCTTCATGATGTTCTTATCCAGCACCCTGAAATCTTTTTACCCGAATTAAAGGAGCCAAACTTTTTTACTGCTGATGAAATTAAACAACAGAACCTTTACTACAACGAAAAACTTGTTGAAACTCCTGAAGAGTACCAAAAGTTGTTTTCGGCAACGCAAAAGAAATTAAAAGGAGAAGCCAGTGTTTCCTATCTTTTTTACCCTTCAACAGCTAAACGAATCCAAAATTATAATCCGGAAGCTAAAATCATAATTATCCTCCGTCATCCGGTTCAGCGGGCAATATCCCACTACCAAATGGATCACCGATTAGGACTTATAAATTCCTCACTGGAAACAGTTTTCAGAAATAAAGACAAGCCGGAATTTAAGAATTACTTTCAGCAGTATTTTCTGCTTGGTTGTTATTTCAATCAGGTCAGCCGTTATTTTGAAGCCTTTCCTGAAAACCAGATAAAAATTTACTTTTTTGAAAGCCTGAAATCTGACTTTAATTTATTTATCACTGATGTCCTGAATTTTTTAGGGGCAACTCATTCAGATTTTACATTCAGTGAATCCCATTCAAATCCTGCATTTATATTCAAATATGCATTCCTGCAAAAACTTTATCAGAACCCGTCAATCAGAAAATTTTTTAAATTATTACTGCCTTCTTCTATTCTGAAAAAATCTGGTTCTGCTCTGACAAAAACGCAGCTTACCGAACTTTCAGCTACTTTTAAGCAGGACCTGAATACCTTTTACAGAACAGATATTGACAATCTGGAACAACTCCTTGAAGTTTCTCTTGAGCATTGGAAGAAATGACCCGACCTTCTTTAACTGTCACAGTTGTTGACCCGGTAGGTGTTAAAGCGGGAATGGATATCTACAATTTGCAACTGCTCAGAGCTTTAGCAGATTCAGGTAATCATTGCTGCCTGTTTTCAAATTTTAACAGTACTTCAGATCAGGTCGAGATATATAATGTATTTAAAAATTCAGCTTTAAAAGGCTGGCGTTCAGGATTTGCTATTCTTGTAGGTTTATTAAAAAGTTTATTACAGCTTAAAAAGAGAAAAGCAGATTGGGTTATTTGCCATCTTTTCAGAGGCGACCTTCTTGAGCTGGTAACCAACATGCTGTTCTTTTTTGGTGGGTTTAAGATATGTCTGATTGTACATGACATTGAGAGTCTTGATACGAAGCAATCTTTATTTATTAAAAAGATTGCATTGAATCGCTTCTTTCATATTCGTATTGTTCATAACCGATTTTCCTTTGAAGAGCTGAAGAAAATCAGTACTGAATCTTCAAACCATAAAACACATATTATACCACATGGTAATTTCTCACTGTTGCCTCAACAAGTATATAGCCGCAAGGAGGCACTACAGTCTTTCGGATGGCCCGAAGAGAATAAGTACCTTTTGTTTTTCGGACAGCTTAAAAAAGTAAAGGGCGTGGATATTTTACTGGATGCCTTTTCAAAAGCAAAAACAGATTTTGTACTGGTTATTGCCGGTAAAGAGAGAAATGAAAGTTTAGAACAATATAAGAACATTACCGAAAAACTAAAACATGAAAAAAGGCTTTATACTTTAATCAGGCATATTACCGATTGCGAACGTTCAAGATTGTTCCAACTGGCTGATTTGGTCATCCTGCCCTATAAGCATATCTATCAAAGCGGGGTTTTACTAATGGCAATGAGTTTAGGTAAGGCTACACTTGTTTCAGACCTTCCTCCCTTTGTAGAAATCATAGAGGACAGAGTTAATGGCATCATCTTTAAATCAGGTAACTGCGATAGCCTCAAGTCCGAAATTGAAAATCTTAGCAACCTGAATCTCGAGGAAATCGGACATCAGGCAAAAATTAAAGCTGACAATCAATTCAACTGGCATGCAATTGCTGACCAATACCTGAGAATTCTTTATTGAAAAAAACTAAAGATTAACCCAAAAATCCGGACATAATAGCATCTGCAAACCTATATTTGCACCTTATTTACCGGATCGTAACAATTCTCTATGAAGGTTTTTATTTCGGGTGTTGCCGGGTTTTTAGGAAGCCACCTGGCAGACAGGATGCTTGTTTTGGGACATGAAGTGGTTGGAACCGACAATCTAATTGGAGGGTATGAGGATAATGTTAATCCGAAAATCAAGTTCCATACTTATGATTGTAAGTACCGGAATTCAATGGCCAAGATTACTCAAGGATGTGATATCATTTACCATTGTGCATCAACAGCCTATGAAGGACTAAGTGTTTTTTCACCTCACCTGGTAACTGAAAATACATACCAGATTACCATGTCGCTGCTAAGTGCATCCATTGAGAACAAAGTAAAACGGTTTGTATTCTGTTCAAGTATGGCCAGGTACGGAGCCCAGGATAAAGTACCTTTTACGGAGGATATGATCTGCAAACCGGTTGACCCGTACGGAATCGCAAAATATGCTTCGGAACTCACCATCCAGAATCTGGCACGGGTTCATGGTTTTGATTATGTCATTGGTGTGCCTCATAATATTATCGGGCCACGGCAAAAATATGATGACCCTTTCCGGAATGTTGCGGCTATTATGATCAACCTGATGTTGCAAGGAAGGCAGCCCATCATCTATGGTGACGGAGAACAAAAACGATGTTTTAGCTTTATCAATGATGTAATTGATTGTCTGGAACGGATGGCATTTAATGATAATGTGCTTGGAGAAACAATCAATATCGGGCCGGATGAAGAGTTTATTACTATTAATCAACTGGCACACACAATTGCCAGATTGCTTAATTTTGATTTGAAACCGGTTTATCTCCCCGACCGCCCGATGGAGGTTAAACATGCAACCTGTTCGGCCGACAAAGCCCGAAAACTATTAAACTATAAAACTCAGTATTCTCTTGATGATGGATTATCTGAAATGATTGAGTATATCAAAAAGAGAGGACCCCGTCCTTTCCGGTACCACCTCGATATTGAAATTAAAACTGACCTTACTCCACGCAGCTGGACGGAAAGACTTTTCTGATGAAAATTGCCTTTGTAAGTACCAGAGGAATCCCCAACAACTATGGAGGACTTGAAGAATTTGCCGAAAATGTCTCAACCCGGTTAGTTAAGCGCGGTTTCGAAGTTATCGTTTATAACCCTCACTTCCATCCTTATTCATCGTCTGACTTTGAAGGGGTAACAATTAAGAAAATTTTCAGCCCTGAAAGGCAAATTGGTTCAGGAGCAAATTTTATGTACGACTACCTCTCCTTAAAAGATGCCATTCGCGAAGCGTGTGATGTGATTCTGATTTGCGGTTACACAACAGCTGCTGTTTCATTGCTGCTGTTGAATCCTAAAAAATCAAATATAATTACTAATATAGATGGTCTGGAATGGAAGCGATCTAAACATTCGCTATTGGTTCAGCATTTAACCCGGTGGTTTGAGAAAATTGCTGTAAAAAGGTCTGCAGAAGTAATCTCAGATAATATCGGCATTCAGGAATATGTTACCAAAAATTACAACCGAGATTCTTATTTTATTCCCTACGCAGCAGAAGTCTTCTCAGATTTTGATGAGCAGCTTTTAAGCAGTCTTGGATTAATAAAAAATGAATATTTTCTGCTAATCGGAAGGCTTGAACCTGAAAATAATATTGAGATGATTCTTGATGGGATAGCAGAAGCCAGGGACGATACTCCGGTTCATATTTTTGCAAGTATTGAAAATAAATATGCAAAATATTTGATCAACAAGTTTAAGTCTCACTCCAGGATTAAATTCAGGGGCTGGCTTGGTGGCCAGAGAAAACTGGCATCCCTGCGTAAAGGAGCAAAAATTTATTTTCATGGTCATTCTGTTGGCGGTACCAATCCCTCTTTACTGGAGGCGATGGCAGCCGGGGCTTTCATTGCTGCACATGATAATATTTTCAACAAATATGTTTTAAAGGAAAATGCTCTTTATTTCAGCAGCTCAAATGAAGTTAAAGAACTGGTAGAAACCCTGAACACTGACTTATCAAAGAGAAACGATTTTACCAAGAACAACTTAAAACAAATCCATGACTTTTATACATGGGATAATATCACTTCCATGTATGAAAATCTTTTTAAGGCTCAGCTATTAAAGCGTTCAAACGGCATTCCGGTCTCCGAAAATCATCGTAATAACAGTCAAGTAAATGATCTTGAGGTCAAGGAACAGTGACCAGTTTTCAATATACCAGACATCATGTTCCACTCTTTTTCTCATTCGCTCCGGATTTGAAGTTTCACCTCTGTACCCGTTGACCTGGGCCCAGCCAGTAATCCCGGGTTTGATGAGATGCCGAACCATAAACTGATCAAACATGTTAGAATATTCTTCTGTATGGCGCAGCATATGAGGACGGGGACCAACGACCGACATCTGATTTAGAATTACATTAAAAAATTGAGGAAGTTCATCAAGATTTGTTCTTCTAAGAATTCTGCCAACAGGTGTTATTCTCGGATCATTACGCGTAGCCTGTCTTTCATCGGCTTCTGAATTAACTTTCATAGTTCGGAATTTCAGGCAGTAAAAATCTATATTTTTTCTACCCGACCTTTTTTGCCTGAAGAATACAGGTCCAGATGAAGTAAGTTTAATCACGATTGCCATTAGTGGCAACAACCAGCTGATGACTAATACAATTACACTTAGACTAAAGACAATATCAAAAAGCCGTTTAATAAACCTGTTGGAAAAACTTTCCAAAGGTTCATTTCTCAAACTCACCACCGGAATGTATTCATAAAAATCAATGTTTACTTTTCGGTTTAGCAATCCCCGGAAATCAGGAATGAATTTAAAACGAATCAGGTTTCGGTCACAAAACCTGACAAGTTGCCGGATTTGTTCGTGGCTGGCAGATGCCGATGAGCAATAAATTTCATCTATCGAATTAGCTAAAGAAAACTGTTCAACATCACTGATCCTGCCGCTTACCGGCAGACTTTCTGGTTCTGGCAAGTCATGAAAGACACCTAAAAGACGATAGCCGAGTTCCGGATGTTTGTTGAAAAAATAATATATTTCATTTGCCAAATGGCCATGACCAACAATAACAACTCTTCGGTAATTCATGCCGCGCGATCTAACGAACCTGAATATCCCCAACATCGAAATTCTCCATACATACAGAAACAATACGAACAATAAAAATTTCAGATAGAAATAATTGATTGACCCAATATATCCTGATAAAAAATAATTAAGAGAAACAATAACCAGAGCATATACAAAAATGTTCTTTGTTAATCCGGCAATAATTTCCTCTGCTCTCTTGCTTCGGTCAAAGTCAGTAACCCTGAAAATAAAAAGGATAATCAGCCACAAGAGATTGAGGTAAAAGAAATGAATCAGCAGGTCGTCCGTTATCCGGGGTGCATGAGGGGTCGTAATCAAGCTGACACCCCAGAATGCTAGATTCAGAACCAATACATCACCAATAATATAGATTACATTAAGGTATCTTGAATATCCAATAGCCATGATTTATACCGCGTATAAATACTGTGCGATTTTACGAAAGTAACATTGAATAGTTGATAACCGGGTCTCTAAAATAATAACAGAAAATTTCAAACTGTATTTTTGCTTCAGCCTAATTTCCCTGGTAATGAGATTAGTTTGTACAGTTTCTTTATTGTTCATTAGTGTATTTACCCTGCTTACGGTAACAAAATGTATGGGGCAAGAGGGTGGTTTTATGCCTTTGAACAGAGCATACCTTCTCAGAATTGAACCCTTTCTATATAAAACTGATACTGCTATTCATACTGCAATAAAACCCTACCTGATTTCAGAAGTTGATCAAGTTATCAATACGGACAGCATCTATTCCAGAAAATTGAAAGACACTCTTTTCAACCGGAAATGGATTACAAGAAAACTCTTTAATGAACATTTATTGCAAATCCAAAAGGAAGATTACGCTCTCTTCCTGGATCCTGTTTTTGAATTCCGTGCTATGAATGAAAATGATAATAGCAATAACTTTCTTTATATTAACAGCCGGGGATTCCAGACTGGCGGAAAGATTGGAAAACGATTTTCATTTTACTCATCATTTTATGAATCACAGGCAAGATTCCCGAGTTTTATTGACTCCTTGGTCAGGGCAACACGAATTGTTCCGGGTGGTGGCCGCATCAAGCGCTTTTATTCTTCTGATTTTGATTATGCAATTGCCTCAGGCTATATTAACTATACACTTAACCGTCACTTTAATTTCCAATTCGGACACGATAAAAATTTTATAGGTGATGGCTACCGATCGCTCCTGTTATCCGATTATCCATTTAACTATCCGTTCCTGAAGATTACCAGTACCTTCTGGAAGATAAAATATGTCAATCTTTATACGCAAATGCAGGATATGAGAATGCCGGTGGCTGAAGAAGAGAGTTATATTAAAAAATATGGCTCATTTCACTACTTATCGCTCAATATCGGTAAGCGAACATCTGTTGGCATTATGGAAGCGATTATCTGGAAGAGTGACTCAGTCCGAAACCGAAACATTGATCTAAACTACCTTAACCCAGTTATCTTCTTTCGGCCAGTGGAGTTCTCTCTTAATTCACCTGATAATGCATTGTTAGGATTTAACATCAGGCATACAATCGTTAAGAACCATGTTATTTATGGGCAGATGATGCTTGATGAGTTCAAAATCTCAGAAGTGAAATCGCAAAACGGGTGGTGGGCCAACAAACAAGCCTATCAACTAGGCTATAAAGCATTTAATTTGTTCAATATGGAGGGGCTACACCTGTTAACAGAATTCAATTATGTGAGACCTTACACCTATCAGCATAAAAGTTCTTTAACCGCTTTTACACATGACAACCAATCGCTCGCCCATCCTTTAGGAGCAAATTTTTATGAATGGATTACAATTTTAAATGGGAAATATAAATACCTAAACGCAGAATTTAAAGTTGCTCTCGTTAAAATTGGTTATGATAAAAAAGACAGTACCGGAACAAAAGTAAATTATGGCCAAAATGTTCTAAGTAGTTACTTAACACATCCTTATGATTACGGGAATAGCATTGCTCAAGGATTAACTACAAAGATGGTTTATGCTGAAGCCCGGATCTGGTACCTGTTTAATCCAAAAACAAACTTTATTGTTGAAGCAGGGGTTATTAACAGAAGAACAGAGAATGCTACGGCTGATAACAATTCCCTGATTTTTTATCTTGGATTAAGAACCGCTTTGACTAACAGGTATTTTGATTTTTGATTAAAATTTTCAAGTTCAAATTTTGTTAGTTCACCATTGTTATCATGTAGTTGACAAAATTCTTTTTTAACTAGTGGTTATGGAACTATTTTTGGAATAGTAAACCGAAAATCAACCAGTGATAAATATTGTATTCGGAAGCATAACAGCCTTTATAATCACCTTTTTATCTATTCCTCAGATCATTAAGGTGTCAGTTCTTAAGGGCTTATTTGATGAACCCAATTCCTTCCGTAAAAGCCACCAGGTTAAAGTACCGACTCTGGGAGGCCTCGCCATTTTTGCCGGTGTTGTTTTCTCGTTTACATTCTGGTCCAGCGGATTGGAATATGTTCCTACACAATACATTATAGCTGCCATCCTGGTTGTCTTCTTTGTTGGAATCAAGGATGATATCATTGAACTGTCCGCTGAGAAAAAACTCTACGGTCAGATTATTTCAGCCTTAATCATTGTTCTTTTTGGCAATATCAGAATTACGACTTTCTGTGGAATTTTCGGTATTTATGACATTTCCTACCTTTCAAGTGTTTTATTCTCAGTTTTTATTATTCTGTTAATCATAAATTCGGTGAACCTGATTGATGGAATAGACGGATTAGCGGGTGGAATCGGTGCGATAACCAGCTTCACTTTCGGTCTTTGGTTTTATAACTATGAACAAATTGGGCTATGCATCCTTTCATTTGCCTTATTTAGTTCGCTGCTTGCTTTTCTAGTATATAACTTTTCGCCAGCTAATATTTTTATGGGAGATACCGGCTCAATGGTGGTAGGGTTGATTCTCGCCATTTTAGCCATCAATTTTATCCAATTGAGTTTTCTCTCACCTCCAGAAGCTTTCCCGTTTAAAAGCGGACCTGCCATGGCCATTGCCATTCTTATTGTTCCATTTGTTGATACCTTAAGAGTATTTATCATCAGACTCATACATGGCAAATCTCCTTTTAAAGCGGATCGTAATCACATTCATCATGTATTGCTTGAGGTTGGAATGAGCCATCGGGAAGTCTCACTCACTCTCTATCTTGCCAATATCTGTTTTATTATTACAGCGCTTTCACTACATAAAATTGGTAATATAACAGTCTTGTTGCTTTTAGCCGGACTGGCAAGCCTGCTGCTTGGAACTCTTTTCTTCATCAGACATCTAGTTCTTAACAGGAATATGCAGAACAGAGTAGATATTGCAGAATAAACTATCAGCTTTACCCCTATTTTTTCAATTGTTATTACTTTAGCGATCTAAAGTAACTTTTAGCTTCAGTTCCGTACTATATTCTGATGGCGCAAATTCGTTCACTGATCAATCTGCTTGCTTTTCTCCTGGCTACAAGCATTTTTTCACCTACTGCTAAAGGTCAGGAAGTTCAGAAGGATCCGATTGAAGACATGATAGACAGTTTGTGTACACTCGAAGGCATTATCGAGTGCCCTGCACCTGATAATTCAGAAGTTTCCTCTACAGATAATTTTTCATTCAGTAATGAAATGATATTAGCCAGAATGGCATCCAGGCCATCACCTATTCCATTCGAAATGAATGAACAGGTCAGAAAATACATTGACTTGTATGCAGTTAAAAGAAAGGAGTTGCTAAAGCGGATGCTGGGCATGTCTGAACTTTATTTTCCCATGTTTGAAGAAGTTCTTGACAAGGAAGGTTTGCCGCTTGAGTTAAAATACCTGTCAGTTGTTGAGTCTGCACTTAATCCGATTGCCGTTTCAAAGGCAGGGGCTACAGGAATCTGGCAATTTATGTATCAGACCGCACGAATGTATGGGATGAATATCAGTTCCTATATTGATGAGCGAAGAGATCCATTAAAAGCGACTTATGCTATGACCCGTTATTTTAAGGATATGTATGCATTGTATAATGACTGGCTGCTCTCTATTGCTGCCTACAACTGTGGTCCGAATAATGTAAACAAGGCAATTCTGCGTTCAGGCGGGAAAACAAATTTCTGGGAAATCAGCCCCTTTCTTCCTTTAGAAACACGAGGCTATGTTCCTGCTTTTTTAGCTATTTATTATGTTATGCAATTTGCCGAAGTTCATGATATTTCACCAATCCAACCCAAACTTTCATTCTTTGATATTGATACTGTATTTATTAATCAGGGTGCCAGCCTTGCCAAGGTTGCAGAAATGCTGGATATGACTTATCAGGATCTGCTTTATCTGAATCCTTCTTATAAAAAGGGCTTTATCCCGAATGGATACACAGGCATATTGCGAATTCCAAAAGCCAAAATGAATATCTTTATTTTACGGTATGAGGGAAGTCAGTTGATGGATGATAAATTGCCAGCTCCGGTTCTTGCTAATATGAAGCTTAATCCGGATGGTACACCCATGAATGGTTTTGATTATGTCAACATCCGGACAAAAAAAATTCATACTGTTCATAGAGGTGAATCACTCCAGTCTATTGCAAGGAAATACCATGTTTCAGTTGAATCAATAAAAAAAGATAACCGGTTAAAAAGTAACTATTTAAAAGCAGGACAAAAGTTAGCTGTATATCAAACAAGCCGTAAATTGGTAGCAATAGAAAATAACACCGAAATTGCAGCTGACAGTGGAGCTAAAGCAGCAACCGATACCCTTGCTGTAAAAACGCAGAATTCAACAGCAAGACCGGATACGGCAGATGGCATTATATATCATACAGTTGAAAAAGGAGATACTATCTGGAATATTGCAAAACGATATGAAGCTTCAGTTGAGCATATCATGCAATTGAATAAAATTAATAAACCATCGGAATTGCAGCTTGGTAAAAAAATTAAAATACCTATTGACGGATGAGAAGGTGTTTTTCAGTTTTACTCATTCTTGCTGCCTTCATTCTTTCATGTAATCTGAGTTCAGAAGTTAAACCATCCTCCATTGGAAGAGAAGGAGAGCTCTTGATAATCTTGAATGACAGCTTAATTCCTGCAAAATCTGTCAGATCCATTATTCAGATATTAACCAGCGATTACGTGGGTTTACCTCAAAGTGAACCTGACTTTTCTGTAATTCAGCTAAGCCCGAAAGATTTTACTAATTTATTTAAACGGCACAAAACCATTTTATACCTTCGTCAGACAGACCAAGGAACTTCATTTAAAATCAAGCAGGATGAGTTTGCTCAACCACAGTTAATAGCCTATCTGAATATTAGCAGGGAACAGTTAAATGATTCAACTTCCGGAATTTCAATGGGTAAATTCCTGTCCGGTTTTTTTGAAAAGGAAGAACTGGAACAAATAGAGCACCTCCTTACTGAGAGTAATAACCATGAAATTCAGAAAGTTATAAGCGATCAGTTTGGAGTAAAACTCCTGATTCCGGTTGATTACTTCATTGCCAATAAAGAAGATAATTTTCTATGGCTCAGACGAGAAACATCCAACACAAGTACAGGTCTTCTGATATATACAGTTGAACTCACTGGCTACAGCCAGGTAACTGCCGGTTTACTCACTCACTTAAGAGATTCGATAACCCAATTATATATTCCAGGTCCCTCAGTCAGTTCATATATGGTAGTTAACAAAGACCTGGAGCCTGTATTCAGCAGCGATTCAATTATGCATAAGCAGGCATGGATTATGCGTGGAATCTGGATGGTTAAAGGCGATTTTATGGGAGGCCCTTTTCTCAATGCTGCTATTTTAGTTCAGCAGCATAAGCTCATTGTCATTGACGGATATGTATATGCTCCTAAATTTGATAAACGGGAATATATCCGAAGACTGATGGCAATTATTTACTCAGTCCGTGCAAGTAACCGTTAAAAAACCGCTGAAGCAATTTTCCTGATAATTTGTGAATTTCCCATCGAATAGTAATGAAGGCATGGAACACCTGCTTTGATTAATTCTCTTGACTGATAAATACACCATTCAATTCCAACTTCTCGGGCTTCAGCATCTGTTTTACACTTCATAATTTCCTGATGTAGCATTTCAGGAATATCAATATGAAACGTTTTAGGTAGCATTAAAATCTGTTTGATAGTGGTCAGAGGTTTAAGTCCCGGAATAATCGGAACTGTAATCCCTGATTTCCTGCATAAGTTAACAAAGTCCAGATATTTCTGGTTATCAAAGAACATTTGTGTCACAATATAATCTGCTCCATTATCAACTTTAAGTCTCAGATAATGCATGTCTGATAGTATATTTGGAGCTTCAAAATGTTTTTCGGGATACCCTGCTACCCCAATACAAAAATCAGTTGGTGATGCGTCAGTTGTTAACTCCTCATCCAGGAACTTTCCCTTATTCATATTAACAACCTGTTGAACAAGTTCTGAGGCATACAGGTGACCTCCGGGCTCAGGTGTAAAATTACTTTCAGCTTTAATTGGATCCCCTCTGAGAAGCAGGACATTGTCAATACCCAGAAATGCCAGATCAATCAAGGCATCTTCCGTTTCAGATTTTGAAAAGCCGCCACAAATAATATGAGGAACGGCATCGGTTTTATAACGATTAATAATAGCAGAACAAATGCCAACTGTTCCCGGCCGTTTTCTCACTGCAATCCTTTCTAACAACCCGTTTTCTCTTTTCTTATAGACATATTCTTCCCGGTGGTAGGTAACATCAATGAACGGAGGTTTGAATTCAATCAAAGGATCAATAGCTTCAAAGATGGATTGAATTCCTCTGCCCTTTAATGGGGGAATGATCTCAATACTAAACAGTGTCTTGGTTGCCCGTTTTAAATGTTCCGTTACTTTCATATAAGCAGCTTAATAAAAAATGCGTCCCTGTTTTTTATAACAAGGACGCAAATTAACTGAAGTTGATTTACTTATTACTTATTCTCGTTTGTAATCTTGGTAATAGTACCCTTATAGGTTACTCCATTATAATCAACCACATAAAAATAAGTTCCATCCGGATAATCCTTTCCATCCCAGTTGTTTTGATAACTAGAGGATCTGAACACCTCCTGCCCCCACCGGTTGTAAATCAACACAAGATGAGGAAATGATGGATCGAAGTTATCAATTACCCAGTAATCATTAAAGCCATCAAAATTGGGAGTAATCACATTCGGGAAAAACGGGTCACATGGAATCTCGACTATTTGAATTTCAGAAGAACTTCGGCATTGATCCGGATCGGATGTAATCTGAACATTATAAATGCCAAACTGACCTTGCGGAACCAGATAGGATTCTTCAACACCTGCTAACGGGCTTGAATTGTAAGTCCAGTTGTAAGTCAGAATACTGGTTGGGCTGGTAACTGTAAGAGTTGGAAATGTATCAAGTTTGCAGAGATAAATCTTTGAGTTCTCAATCGGGATCGTGGATTGCCATTCAATTATAGGGGCACTGATTTGTGAAACAGTGGCTGTTGCCTGACTGGTACACGTACCCTGAGACATGACAACCGTAAAGGTACCGGCTTCAGAAGGCTGATAAGTTTGTCCGTTTGCTCCGGTAATTGGATTATTCCCTGAATCAAACCATTGATAATTAAATCCGCTATAGCCGGCATCAAGAATTGGAGCAGGATCACCGATACAGAATGAGCCATCGGTTACGGTAGGAACCGGTGGTATTTCAAAAATGGTAATATTAACATTGGCTGTTCCTGAGCAGGTATCAGTCGGTAGCGTTACAACCACAGAATATTGACCGGAAACCACAGGCATATAGGTCTGATTTGTCTCGCCCGGAATTAATGCGCCTCCCAGGTACCATTGGTATGTTCCTCCGGAGAATCCGGCATTCAGCGTATAATTATCAGTTATACAAACAGCTGTATCAGGTCCAAGATTGGGATTTGGCCCGGGAATAAATGTAACCTGAATGCTGTCGCTACCTTCACAGGCACCACCCAGCGAAACGAATACGGAATAAGTTCCCGATTGAACAGCTGTAATAATCTGAGTTGTATCGGGCAAAACTGTTCCATTTAATGACCAGATATATGATCCTGCTGTTCCGGCATCAATTTGAACAGGATTACCGGCACAAATTGAAATATCCGGTCCTAAATCAACCGGGATACCCGTTGGAAAATCAATAATTGCCATGGTCTCCCCTACATTCAGCAAGGAACCGCAATAATTTGCTATCGTATTATTATCGGTACCGTTTTTTACAGTTAATACTAACGGTGAAGTATAAGCTCCGGTAACCACGTTAAAAGTAAATGTATTTGAATAGGATAACGGATTACCTGGCTGGCAGGAACTGGTTACTGAAGAAATTGGGACATTAGTACCTGAGGCATCTACCAGGTTCCAGTCACTGAAGTTTGGTGCAATTGTCGGGCATGAAAGTAATTGACCAAATGTGACAGAAAATTGATTAAACAAACATGAGGGAAGTGTAATCTGAACGGGATGCCAGGTAAAGGTATCAACAGTCCAAATGGGGATTGAATCAAATTCAGGCATCTGACTTCCACATTCACCTAAGAACGTATTGCCATCATTACCTACCTTACTATAAAGCCAGCTCAACCCGTTTTTTAAAGGAGTATAAACTGTAATTTCAACCTTATCTGTCAGGTTATTTACACAATTATAAGCCTGGGCATTGATAACCGGATTGGGGAATCCGGTTGATTCGGTAACACGAATATCCGTAGGTACAATTGAGCCGCACTGAACATTGGAAGTTAATTGAAGAATGAAAGTAGTATCACCGCAATAGGCATTTATACCCTGCATACCGTTAGGCAAGGGTTGAAATCCGGTAAAGACAGGAATAATATTGGCACAAGCTGCAATAACGTTAGCCTGGATTACCCGTCTTACTGACCCGATCTGAACTCCATTTCTGTACTCTCTTGCCTCAACCACAACCAACCCAATCTGAAGCAGATTCGGAATAAAGGACATAACTCCAGTCTGGGTATCAAATCCAAATCCGCTAGCTGTGGAAATCGGATTGGTTGGTGAATAAGGATTAATATAAACAACAGGTGTTGTGGTGTAAGGGCAAAGTGATCCTGAAGTATTGCTAGCAGTTACAAGCTGGTAGTCAATATCATCACCATCAATCTCTGTTGTCCCCTGCGAATAATAATACTGATTATTCAGGCACCATCTCGATATTGGAATATAAGCAAAGGTTGGTGAATTGTTGGTTGGGGCAACAACGCTATTTAGTGTTGATTCTGTATAAAAAGTAATTCCACCGGGATTCTGAACTGTATTAATAGCATTATTCATACAACATAACTGCCACATAAACTTCCAGTCTGTTGCTGCCTGTGGTAATGTAACGGTTCCCTGATAAACATACTCTTCATAACACTGAAATTGTGTTCCCGGAGGTACACAAATAGTTGGAGGAAGTACTTGTCCGGAACCCGGAAGAAGAGCCAAAGTAATGTTCCCGCTCAAGCCGCTCGATACCGAGCTGTAACAGACCGTTTCTGTTGTGCTCATGGTTGCAGTACCGGGAGAACAATCGCGATAAGCCTTTAATGTTATTAGCCAGCGATTTGGAATTCCTGTATATTCATACAGTATTTCTGCAGCAGAAACGTGTGTGGCTCTTACCTCATTAGAAAATAGTATGCTGCCCATTATGGCTGTTAAAAATAAGAGAGCTTTTTTCATAATGTTTAATTGATTAAGTTGAGTTTTATGCATTTGATATGATGTGATTTGATTTTATCGGATGAGTTGAACAGTGGCAGGGATATGGTAAGGCGCTCCATTAACAGGCTGGACAAAGATATCAATCAGGTATTTACCGGCAGGTGCTAGTGATCCGTTTTCTAACCGTCCGTCCCAAAAACCATTCGGTGCATGCCACTGATGAATGATATTCCCGCTTAAATTCATGACGGTTACTGTGAAAGATTCAACAGCTTCGTTCGTTTCGATTCTGAAAATATCATTTATATTATCAGCATTGGGAGTGACAACCTCGTTAAAATGCAATTCAGGTTTGAGCATACTTTCAGCCGGATTCTCCATTTCCTCAGTTGGAGATATAACAGCTTCACCGGTTACATTTTGAAAAGCCCTTTCAGCAACAACGGGTTCCGGTTCTGCAATTTTGGTTTGAACCGGCTCAGCAGCAACAACTTCTTGCAGCGGTTTAGTTATTGTTTCAGTTTCGGTAGTTTGATCCGGAAGCGGATTAATATCATCTCTGGAAGTAAATAATTCATGTGAAATCATCCTATTACTTTCATTCACCTCCTGTTTCACAACAAACGGCTCTTCAATAATTGTTTCCACTTTCATCTTAGAATCAGCCGGACTATGCAAAGCAGGTTGTTCCTGTAAATGGATTTCGGTTTGAATTATATTTTGTGCATGATCAATTGCCGGTGCCGTTTTTTCATTCTGAAACAATAGAAAAGATGTAACAATGACTCCAATGATCATTGCTGTGCCTACAATGACTTTACCGGCAGTTCCGATTTTACCTTTCTGAATAGTTTCTGGTGCATTCTTTATAGGCAATACAATATCCAGCTGATCTTCGATTTCCTTCCAGGTACCCTCAGGAACCTGGTTCTCTGCCTCTCTAAGACCATGATTAAACAAGGTTTCAATTGAAGTGTTTTTCATACTGATAATGCTGGGTTGTATTCTTTAATCAGATGTTGAATCCTGGCTTTTGCCCGTATAAACTGAGTTTTACTGGTACTTTCACTTATCTCAAGCATCTGCCCAATTTCTTTATGCGAGTATCCTTCAATAGCAAAGAGGTTGAATACAGTTCGGAATCCAGCCGGTAACCTGCTGATTATTTCAAGCAGATCTTTAGAATTAAGGATGCTCTCCGGATGAGAAATGTTGTCTGGTATGTTTGTATCATTTAAATCAACCATTTCTGTTACATAGCTGCTTTTACGGATAAACCTTAAGGCTGTCGTGACCATGATTGCTCTGATCCAACTATATAATGAGCCTTTTCCGCTGAATTGATTTAGATTTTGAAACACCTTTATAAACCCTTCTTGTAAAATATCTTTTGCATCTTCCTGATTACCAGCATAGCGAATACAGAGTGTCATCATCTTTCCTGAGAACTTTTCAAACAGTTCCCGCTGAGCTTCCCGGTTATTCTTAAGGCACCTTCTGACCAGTTTTTCATCCGTCATGCTTGTTAGACATTTGATAAGATTCAAGTCAGATGCAAAAAGTTGCATCCCATCAAAATTATTTATAAATACCTAGTCTCACCAGCAAATGTAGGTGTTTATCAACTACCTTTGCCGACCTTATTCAAATAGCCTTTCTGTTAACACTCAACAGGTTAGATTAAATTTATCAAATGCAGCACATTCGTAATTTTTGTATTATCGCTCACATTGATCATGGTAAGAGTACGTTAGCTGACAGATTACTAGAATACACCAATACAATTGACAAACGGCAGCTGCAAGGTCAGATTCTGGATAATATGGATCTGGAGCGCGAAAGAGGAATAACAATCAAGAGTCATGCAATTCAACTGAATTACACCCTTGATGGGAAGGATTATGTATTGAATTTAATTGATACCCCCGGCCATGTTGATTTCAGTTATGAAGTTTCAAGATCAATTGCAGCCTGTGAAGGAGCCTTACTGATTGTTGATGCAACCCAGGGCATACAGGCTCAGACCATCAGCAACCTCTATCTGGCATTAGAAAATGATCTGACAATTATTCCGGTTCTGAATAAAATGGATTTAGAAAGTGCAAATCCGGAAACAGTTAAAGACCAGATTGTTGATCTTACCGGCTGTAAGCGGGAAGAGATTCTGGCTGCCAGTGGTAAAACAGGGATGGGTGTTCACGATATTCTAAGAGCTATTGTTGAACGGATTCCGCCTCCGGAAGGTAATCCGGATGGCCCTCTCAAGGCCCTGATTTTCGATTCTGTCTTTAACTCCTTCAGAGGGATAATTGCCTATTTCAGAATTTATGACGGAAGTATCAGAAAGAATGACAAGGTCAAATTTGTAGCAACCCGGAAGGAATATATAGCTGATGAAGTGGGTATTCTCAAGCTCGACAAAGAACCCCGAAACGTAATCTCAGCTGGCGATGTAGGATACATCATTTCAGGTATTAAAGAAGCCAAGGAGGTAAAGGTAGGTGATACAATAACCCATATTGAGAACCCGTGTGATCAAGCAATTGAAGGTTTCGAAGATGTGAAACCAATGGTTTTTGCAGGGATTTATCCGGTTGATACGGATGATTATGAAGAACTCCGGAATGATATGGAAAAGCTTCAACTCAATGATGCTTCCCTTGTTTTCGAACCTGAATCTTCAGCAGCATTAGGTTTTGGGTTCCGGTGCGGATTTCTTGGAATGCTCCACATGGAGATTGTTCAGGAGCGGCTCGAACGTGAATTCGGGATGACCGTTATTACAACTGTACCAAATGTTTCATACAAAGCCTATTTAACAGATGGCAACAGCTATGAAATTCATAACCCAAGTGAGTTCCCTGATCCAGCAAGATTAGACCGAATTGAAGAACCCTATATAAAAGCTCAGGTTATTACCAAAGCCGAATACATTGGCCCGATTATGACCCTCTGCATCAGCAAAAGAGGAAAACTCATCAGCCAGAGCTACCTGACGATCGACCGGGTTGAAATCATTTTTGAAATGCCATTGGCTGAAATTGTTTTTGATTTCTATGATAAGTTAAAATCGGTTTCAAAAGGTTATGCTTCATTTGATTATCAGCCGGTGGGGTATCAGGAAAGTGATCTGGTTAAGCTTGATATCCGGCTGAATGGTGATCCGGTTGATGCCCTCAGTGCATTGATTCACCGCAACAATGCCTATCAGTTTGGCAAGCGAATGTGTGAAAAACTGAAAGAGCTGATTACACGTCAGCAATTTGAAATTATTATTCAGGCTTCAATTGGTTCCAAAATCATTGCTCGTGAAACTGTAAAAGCAATGCGTAAAGATGTTACTGCCAAATGTTATGGAGGTGATATTACCAGAAAACGAAAACTTCTGGAAAAGCAAAAAGAGGGTAAGAAACGAATGAGGCAGGTTGGCAGTGTGGAAATTCCTCAACAGGCGTTTTTAGCTGTCTTGAAATTGTAGCCGGCTACATCATTCAATCAGTCCACGGCCTGTTTTTGCAATCTTATTCTGGTTTCGAAGGTCAAGTACAACTTTGTCAATTACCCCATTGATAAAAAGATTACTTTTAGGTGTGCTGTATTCTTTTGAAAGCTCTATATACTCATCTATGCTTACTTTAACCGGTACAGTTTCGATATATACGATCTCGGTTAATGCCATTTTCATAAGAATAACGTCCATCATGGCGATCCGGTCCATATCCCAGTTTTTCAATCGGTTCGTAATAAGCGATACCCAGTAGGTATCATTATTAATTGTCTCAAACACCATCTTATGAATATACTCACGATCTTCAATAGGATCTCTCAATAAATCCTGAATTACAACTTCATCATTGGTCAGACATGATTTAAACGCTTTAACAACCATTTCACAGCAAAAAGGAAAGGAATCAGCCCAATAGATATTCTTTTCTTCAAGGTGATTGACAAAAAAGTCATTTTTCTGAATAAACTTTTTAAATAACCTGAGAATAAAATCAAGCTGGAGCTTTGCCTCAGGATTATCCGATTTAAGGTATTCATTGTATTCGGCTGAGGTTCTTAATTTATAAAAAATCTGTTTTACAAAATCGAAATCCTCCTGCCAGGAAATCCCACGCTTTTTCATTCGTTCACTCAGTGTTTTTGAACAGGAAAGCTTGCCGATTACTAAATTACTTTGCAGCGAGTTGGGAGATACAGTCCTTTTTTTAGTATGGAAATTTGCCTGCACATCTTTACGATAGAGATACTCCAAATGGGCAAACTCCCTGAAAATATCCAATAGCAATAAGTAAAGATCATAATACCGTTCAATTCCAAAGAGGATATTCTTTTCTGTAACGGCAGCACTTGCTTCATTGCTCTGATAATAAGCATACAATCCCTGCAGGATTCGCTGACGCAAATGATGTCGTGAAAGCATAAAGCTACTTAATGACTATCAGAATAATTAATGCCTGGCAGCTGCTTCCAGCCGCTGTTCTGCTAACATCATAGCTGCCTGATGTGAAGTGATTTTCTCAACCGAAGCTTTTTTCAAAATATTTAATGTCTGATCATAAATCTTTTCGGTATGTTTCAGTGCAGTTGCCCGATCAAATTTTTTAAGTTCAGAATATACGTTGATTAGTCCGCCTGCATTAATCAGAAAATCCGGAGCATATACAATTCCCCTTTCGAGCAGCATCTGTCCGTGAATGACTTCATCAGCAAGCTGATTGTTGGCTGCACCCGAAACAATAGAACAGCGTAGGCGTGGAATGGTATCATTATTCAAAATTGCTCCTAAAGCGCACGGGGCATAAATGTCAACCTCTGCATCAAACACTTTTTCGGGGCTTACAACCGAGATATTAAATTCTTCTGAAACCTGCTTTAACGTCTGCTGATTAATGTCTGATATTGAAACAACAGCACCTTCCTTTGATAAGTAACTTACAAGATTTCTGCCAACATGACCCACTCCTTGAACCAGCACTTTCTTGCTATGCAGGTCATCACTGCCCCAAACATGTTTTGCTGAAGCTTTTAATCCCATAAAAACCCCATAAGCTGTAACCGGAGAGGGATCACCACTTCCGCCCATGTCCTGCGGAAGCCCAGTAACAAACCTGGTTTCCTTAGCAATATTGGCCATGTCTTCAGTTGAAGTTCCCACATCTTCTGCTGTAATGTATTTACCTGCCAGGTAGTTTACATACTGGCCAAACTTTCTGAATAATGCTGGAGACTTGTCTTTCTTTGAATCACCAATGATAACAGCTTTTCCTCCTCCTAAATCAAGCCCGCTGATAGCTGCTTTATAAGTCATCCCCCGTGAAAGCCTAAGCACATCTTCCAATGCATCAGCTTCATTCTTATAAGCCCACATTCTAAGACCGCCTAAAGCAGGGCCAAGTAAGGTATTGTGAACAGCAATAATGGCTTTTAATCCTGTTTCTTTATCGTAACAGTAAACCACAACTTCATGATTCATCTGACTTATTAATCCAAAAACTGCCCCTTTGGTTTCCTGACTTGTTAGTATATTTAATTCACTCATTGTTTTAGTTTTATGGTTGAGGTTGCTCTACCCTCTAAAAGAAAATCAAGCCGTCAAAAGTATACTTTTATATTAAAATCCATGCAGATCATGTTATTTATTGAGACTGAATACCTTGCCGGCTTAGCCAGTTATCCAGTTTATTCTTTGCTTTGCAAGGTATCTCATGAATCATCTTTTTACTCTTAACCGGTTTTTTCTTAAATATAAAGGCCGTCTCGTTCTGGGAATTTTTTTTGTCAGTATTTCTAATGTCTTTGGAATCATTCCGGCCAAACTGATCAGGAAGGCAATTGATGAGGTACAAGCTGCTTTCAGTTCAATGGCAACCGGATCTGCTGTTGAAAGTGTTACTCATAAAGTTATTATTCTGGTTCTCTTGATAATCGGACTAACCTTACTGAAAGGCGTCTTTATGTTTCTGATGAGGCAAACCATCATTGTTATGAGTCGGTATATTGAGTACGATCAGAAAAAAGAAATTTATAATCACTATCAGACATTGGGGCTCAGTTTTTATCATTCAGAAACAACCGGTGATATGGTAAACCGCATCAGCGAGGATGTAAGCCGGGTACGAATGTATACCGGTCCGGTGATTATGTACACCATAAATATGCTGGTCATGTTTATCCTGGTCTTCGTTGCTATGATGCAGGTTAATACCAACCTGGCCTTATTTGTAATTGCCCCGCTGCCGATCATGAGTTTAATGATTTATTTTGTTCATGACATTATTAACAAAAAAAGTGAGCAGGTTCAATCTAAACTTTCGGATATCTCAACTTTTATTCAGGAAACATTCTCAGGTATCCGAATCATCCGTTCCTACGTAAGAGGGGTTGCTTCTGAAAATGAAAATACCCGACTTGCCGAAGAGTATAAGCAGCTATCCGTAAGTCTGAATAAAACCAATGCCTTGTTTATGCCCTTACTGATGCTGTTGATCGGCTTAAGTACGATCCTTACAATTTACATTGGTGGAAAAGGAGTTATTGCCGGGAATATTACAGTTGGTAACCTTGCTGAGTTTGTTGTTTATCTGAATATGCTCAGCTGGCCGGTTGCTTCATTAGGCTGGGTTGTGTCATTAATCCAGAGAGCTGCCGCTTCACAAGAACGAATTAATGAGTTTTTGTCAAAACAACCCGATATCGTATCAGAAAATATGGGTGTATTTCAACTCAAAGGTGAATTGTCTTTTCAGCATGTTTCCTTCATGTGGCCTGAAACCGGAATTATGGCGCTTAAGGATATCTCATTTACTGTCAAACCCGGAAAAACATTAGGAATAACCGGAAGAACAGGCTCAGGTAAATCTACATTGGCTGCACTGGTTCTCAGGCTGGCAGATGTTGATTCCGGACAAGTACTCATTGACGGCAGATCTGTTACAGAGATTAATCTGAATGCATTCAGACAACAAACCGGCTATGTTCCGCAAGATGCTTTCCTGTTTAGCGATACCATTGCCAATAACATTGCTTTTGGTGCTCCGCAACAACCCACAATGGAACAAATTGAAGAAGCAGCCAAGGCTGCATCGGTTCACGAGGATATTATGCAGCTTCCCAATCAGTATCAAACTGTTCTGGGCGAACGTGGGATCACTGTTTCAGGCGGGCAAAAACAACGCATAGCAATGGCCCGAGCTTTTATTCGAAAGCCCAAACTGCTTATTTTGGATGATTGCCTGAGTGCCGTAGATGCCCATACTGAAGAAACCATTCTGAAAAACCTGGAAGCTGTTACACAACATATCACTGCATTAATTATCAGCCACCGCATTGCTGATATCCGGCATGCCGATGAAATTATTGTACTGGAAGAAGGTCGTATTGCTGAACGGGGAACTCATGAAGAACTGATCAGCATGGATGGGATTTATGCCGGAATCTACCAACTGGTTCAGCTTGAAAAAATTCCGCCTGTTTGATTTTACCGTTACAACGGAGAAACCTTCTGCTTACCAGGTTCTTTTAATTCTTCATCTGCAATTTGAGATTCAGGCTGAACCCAGTCACCATGCTCACGGATTAATTCAATCAGTGCATCTACGGCTTCTGCTTCCGGAATATTCCGTTTCACTACGGTCTTGCCCTTATACAATGTAATCTTACCCGAACCGGTTCCTACATATCCATAATCTGCATCTGCCATTTCACCGGGGCCATTTACAATACAGCCCATAATCCCGATTTTTACTCCTTTAAGATGATGTGTCCTTGCACGAATCCTGGCGGAGACCTCTTGTAAATCGAACTGGGTGCGCCCGCATGACGGGCAACTGATATATTCTGTCTTTGAAATACGGGTACGGCAGGCTTGTAATATCCCGAATGAGGTTCTGTTGATGACAGACGGTGAAAAATCAGCTTTAAGAAATACTCCATCACCCATTCCATTTAACATCACCCCGGCTACATCGGTCGCTGAATAAAGCAGAAACTCATTTTCGCTTACACGTGAGTATGACCTGGAAATAATGACCGGGCATTGAATCTCTTGCTGTAAACACTCAAAGAAAAACCTGCGCTGTTCAGCCATTCCGTGTGCATTGCTGGTCTTTAGTACCAGAACACTTTTCTCTTTAGTTGATTTTAATCTGGCAATAAATAATTCATTTACTGTATCTTTAATATAGCACTGAATGAAATTTAATTCGGGATGCAGCATATGTTTATTTAAGAACTCATCTGCATTCATAAGCGGGAAGTGCCTTCGCTTAGTAGGATTCAATTTCCAAAATTGATATAGCTGAATCACACCCAGTTCACCCGGAAGTTCAAAATCCAATGAGTTTGTTCCTGTATAAACAAAATCAACAGCCTGATCTGTAATTTTCCATTTGTTATTTGGTATTGAATATTGATAACCTGTTGCAAACAACGAAGCTGGTGATAGCTGATCAGCCTTACTCAGGTCAATGATAACCCGAGGAACATTCTTCCCGCCAATACAATTCACCGTTTCCGTCTTCCTTCTTTCATAATCAAAAGGCTTAAAACATTTCTCTACATCAAAGCAACCAGGAATCAATGACTGAGTTGATGCTCTCGGCTCGTATCTCTTAACCATTGCCAATGCAACCGGGATTTCAAACTCCGGATCTTCTGTTAGCGACACCCGGATGGTATCCCCTATTCCATCTTCCAGTAAAGTACCAATTCCACCTGCTGATTTAATTCTTCCGTCTTCACCGTCACCGGCTTCGGTTACACCAAGATGTAACGGATAGCATATTGCACCTCCCGTTCCGGAATCAGAGGAAAACTCCTCTGTCATTTTCTGAACCAGCAATCGGTTGGCCTGAACCATAATCTGTAAACTGCTTGCCTTCATTGAAAGCACAACTTGGTGATAGTTTTCAGCTCTGCAGATCCTGAGAAACTCCAATGCACTTTCAACCATTCCAAAGGGGGTATCGCCATACCGGCTCATAATCCGGTCGCTTAATGAGCCATGATTACAGCCAATTCGCATGGCTGTTCCATATTCTTTACAGATTTTTATCAATGGGATGAAACGCTCTCGAATTCGTTCCAGCTCTTCGTTGTAGGATTGATCTGTATAGTCAATAGTTTCAAATTTCTTTTTATCTACATAATTCCCAGGATTAATTCTCACCTTCTCAACAATCCGGGCTGCCATTTCAGCTGCATTAGGTGTAAAATGAATGTCAGCAACCAATGGTGTATGAAACCCTTTCCGCTTAAGTTCTTCTTTAATGTTCTTAAGGTTGCGTGCTTCGTTTATACTGGGAGCAGTTATTCTTACCAGTTCGCAGCCGGCTTCAATCATCCTGATACTCTGCTCAACTGTTTTCAGGGTATTCATCGTATCTGTAGAAGTCATACTCTGAATCCTGACCGGGTTATTCCCTCCGATCCCGATGTCTCCGACTTTAACAACACGTGTTGGCAGCCTGTTATAGGAAAACAAATCTGTACAAAAAATTCCTTTAAGCATTAAAATCAATTTTGTTCAATAAACAACCTGAAAACCGATTGGTTCACCTTAAGTAAATAAATTCCTGGTCGCAGTGAAGGTAATAGCAGATGAATATAAGAATCCCTGGCTACCGGTTTCTTTTCTGAGGTAAATAAGGTTCTCCCACTCAAATCTTCCAGCGACAAATTTACTTCGTTACCAGCTGTGAAATTTTCAAAATGGATATCAACAAAATCAGTTGCCGGATTTGGGGCAACACGAATTCCGTCTTTCAGCTCCGGGTCTTCAATTCCACCACAGATTACTACCATGGCTGTTTGAACAGTTGTTGAAGTGCAGCCCTGCAGATTGGTAAACGAATACCTGATACAATGACTTCCTTCACCGGCAAGTACCGGATCAAACATAGTTCCCGAAATTCCGGATCCTGAAAACACTCCTCCGGCTGGGCTGCCGGTAAGCTGAACCGGGCCTCCCCCATTTATACAGATGGTATCTGGTAATCCTGTAAAACCGGCAGCAACAGAAGTTCCAAATCTCACATATACATCAGGTGATTGAGAAATACAGGCTTGCGAAGCGGTTACTTTCAGCGAGTAATTACCGGGCTGACTGGCAACCAGTGTGTCGGTAACAGCAACCAAACTGCCATTAAAATACCACTCATACGAATAGGCTAAATTGGTTTTTACTACCCGTAAAATCCCGGTTGCAGAGTTACAAAACGTAACCGTATCTGTTATACTGAATGAGGCAACCGGTGCACAATTCATAGATTCCAATTTATAGACCTCTCCGGCAGGTGCATTTCTTGCAACATAAAGCTCACCATACACATCCTGACCAAAGCAACTGATTTCTCCATTACTGAATGTACCAGAGTAAGCTGAATCCAGTGACCGAGAGTCAATACTCCAGATATTGCCTGAACAATAATCTCCAAAAACATATTTCCCGAATAAATCTGCAAATCTTGCTCCTCTGTAAACATACCCCCCGGTTACCGAACAATTACCGCTTCCGGCTGAATGAGAATATTCAAACACCGGCATCACGTAAGCAGCAGCCGGCTGACATCCGGAACTGTTATATGCATGGGTTGCTTCATAACATCGCCAGCCATAATTTTCACCGCCTGTTGAAGTATGCCGCTGTACATTTACTTCTTCCCATAAACCTTCCCCGACATCTCCAATCCAGAAATCTCCCGTAAGCCTGTCAAAGCTGCACCGCCACGGATTTCGTAGCCCGTACGCCCAAATTTCCGCAAGTGAAGAAGAACTACCCTTAAATGGATTACATTCAGGAATTGTGTAGAGATTTCCTCCATCAACATCAATTCTCAGAATTTTTCCGAGTAATGTCTGTTTATTCTGACCGTTATTATCCGGATCGCCATTATTACCCCCGTCTCCGGTTGAAATATAAAGATAGCCGTCAGTACCAAAATTCATACTTCCACCATTATGATTAACATAAGGCTGATTGTAAGTCATCACAATAAATGCTGAAGAAACATCAGCACTGTCAGGGTTCTGGTTGCTTGTCTGATAACGTGCTATTACCGAGTTCCCGGCAAGGTCAGTATAGTTTACATAGAAAAATCGGTTGCTCTTATAATCTGGGTGAAATACCAGGCCCAGCAATCCCTGTTCACTGTATGATGAGTTTACCAATGCCGTAATATCAAGAAAAGGATTGGGATTTACTACTCCGGACAAATCACAGATTTTTATTATTCCGGCCTTTTCAACCAGAAACAATCGCTCATCACCAGCATGTTGAATATCCACAACCCGGTTTAGCGGAGAGGTAAAAAGAGTAAACGATATTCCCTGAGCTTTACTGAATGTTGCCAATGCAAAAACAGCAATCGAAGTGATTAAATATGCTTTTATTACCTTTTGCATATAGCTAAGTTTGCCAAAAATACTGAGAAAAGGTTGTTAAAATAATTTCATTCTTTCATTTTTATTGCTGCTTCGCTTCGTCAAATGCTAACAGAATCGTTCTATACCCGGCCGGATGTTGTACTGATTGCTCGTCAGCTGATCGGGAAAGAACTATTTGTCAATTTTAATAACCACCTGCGTTCAGGAATCATCATTGAAACCGAAGCTTATAACGGAGTTACTGACAAAGCCTGTCATGCTTTTAATTACAGGAGAACCCCGCGAACAGAAATTATGTTTGGTCAAGGTGGTAAAGCTTACATTTACTTATGCTACGGAATTCATTCCTTGTTTAATGTTGTTACCGGTGCAGCCGGAAATCCTCAGGCTGTTCTGATTCGCGGTATTGCCGTAAGAAAGCCCCGTCACATCTTCCGGGTTATCTCCGGTCCAGGGAAACTGAGTAAGTACTTGGGTATTCATTATAGCCAAAGCGGGATTTCTTTACTTGATCGCAAATCAATCTGGATAGAAAACTCTGATTATCACTTTGATCCGAAGAAAATCAGGGTAACCCCGCGAATTGGTGTTGAGAGTGCCGGTGAAGATGCTTTACTTCCTTACCGGTTTATTCTTGAAATTTAGTTTTCTTTGGCTGTTCAGATTCTGATTGTGATTGAACTTTTTAAAATTGGTTTTCTTGAGATCCGCTGGCTGGATATCATTGATGTGGCTATCACTGCATTTCTGCTCTATAAAGTCTATGACCTGCTAAAAGGAACGGTTGCCATTAATATTTTTCTTGGCATTATTGCTATCTATGTGTTATGGTGGCTGTGTGCCAGAGTACTCGACATGAAACTGCTGGGCGGAATCCTTGGACAGTTTATAGGCGTTGGGGTACTTGCACTGATTGTTGTATTCCAGCAGGAAGTCAGGAAGTTCCTAATCCTGCTCGGATCAAAAAATATTTTTAAAAACAGCATTTTAAGCCGTAAGTTTTTTGTTAAGGACTTTCATCTTGGCAGCGGAACATCAACTGATATTACCCCCATACTCAAAGCTTGCAGCAGTATGTCAAAAGCCAAAACTGGGGCTATTATTGTTATTGAAAGAAATACAGAACTTGATTTCTATGCCGGAACCGGAGATATTCTGAATGCCGATCTATCAAAACGGATTATTGAAACTATCTTCTTCAAAAACAATCCGCTTCATGACGGAGCGATCATTGTATCGGGAAATAAAATTAAAGCTGCCCGCTGTGTTCTACCGGTTACCGAAAATACGGATCTGCCTGCGCAGTTTGGAATGAGGCACCGGGCTGCACTCGGAATATCAGAACAGACTGATGCCCTGGCAATTATTGTTTCAGAAGAAACCGGTCATATTTCAATTGCTCTTGACGGCCAAATGCGAACTAACTTAAATGCAGACGAACTCAAATCTTTCCTGAGTGAAAATTTATGATGCTGACCTGTTATGCAGCAGTTTACACTAAAATAAAAAGTGTAAAAGCTAGACAAAAACAAAAGTAAATTCATTCAGAAAAAAAGTACATATTTTGCCAAACAAAGCGACATGCTGTTATTCAGGAGATATTTAGAAAATAAAAACGGTGAAAGAGGCAATCCATAATTTGCATGTTGCAATCCGTCTTTACAATAGCGAAAGACCTCATTTAAGCATCAGTAAACTCACTCCCGAAAGAGCTCATCATGCAAATGAACCCTTGAATCTAAAGCGACAATGGAAGAACTATTACCCAAAAAAAAGCAACTGTAAACTCATATCAGGACTAACATTAACTTTGTAAATGAATAGCAGGATTATCAACTAAAACTGTAAACTTTTTTCAGGACGAGTCAGAATATAAAAGTGAAAAACGAGAAACTGACAAGGAAGGAAATCATTGACAACCGCTTAAAACAAGCGGGCTGGAATGTGACTGACCGAACTCAGGTAATTGAAGAATTTGATATTCACTTGACAGTTGTTGAAGAACCAGCAACGCCATACGCTGGACATCAATACAGTGACTATGTATTATTGGGCAAGGATGGTAAGCCGCTTGCTGTTGTTGAAGCCAAAAAGACTTCTGTGGACGCTGCACTCGGACGAGAACAAGCCAAACAATATTGCTACAACATTAAACAAACACAAGGCGTTGACCTGCCTTTTTGCTTTTACACCAACGGGCACGACATTTATTTTTGGGATTTAGAAAACTATCCACCCAAAAAAGTGTATGGTTTTCCGACCCGTGACGACCTTGAACGCTATGCATACATTCGCAAAGCGAGAAAGTCTTTGGTTGGTGATATGATTAACACCAAAATTGCAGGTAGGACTTACCAAATTCAATCAATCCGTGCAGTGATGGAAGCCGTTGAGAAACGGAAATGCAAATTCTTGTTGGTAATGGCGACAGGCACTGGTAAGACAAGAACTTGCATTGCCTTGGTTGATGCATTAATGAGAGCAGGTTGGGCAGAACGTGTTCTATTTTTGGTTGACAGAATTGCACTCCGTGACCAAACACTGGAAGCATTCAAAGAGCATTTGCCAAACGAACCACGGTGGCCAAAACAAGGAGAAAAAGAAATTGCCACCGACAGACGCATTTATGTTTCAACTTATCCAACTATGTTGAACATTATCCGTGATGAGGTAAAAAGCTTAAGTCCTCATTTCTTTGACCTGATTGTGGTGGACGAAAGCCATCGTAGCATTTACAACACCTATCAGGAAATACTTGATTACTTCAATACGATTACGCTTGGATTAACAGCAACACCAACAGATGTAATTGACCATAACACGTTTCAATTGTTTGAGTGTGAAGATGGCGTTCCAACTTTTGCTTATTCTTATGATGAAGCGGTAAATCATATTCCGCCTTTCCTGAGCAATTTTCAGGTAATGAAAATCAAAACCAAGTTTCAGAAAGAAGGAATAAACAAACGGACAATTACTTTGGAAGACCAACAGAAACTTCTATTGGAAGGAAAAGAAATTGAAGAAATTAATTATGAAGGAACGGACATTGAAAAGAAGGTAATCAATCGAGGGACGAATGCTTTGATTGTCCGTGAATTCATGGAAGAAAGCATCAAAGATGCCAACGGAGTTTTGCCTGGCAAAACGATTTTCTTTTGTATCAGCAAAGCCCATGCAAGACGAGTAGAAAAAATTTTTGATTCACTTTATCCCGAATACAAAGGCGAATTAGCCAAAATGTTGGTAAGCGAAGACCCAAGAGTTTACGGCAAAGGTGGTTTACTTGACCAGTTTGTAAGTAACGATATGCCGCGCATAGCGATTAGTGTTGACATGCTCGACACGGGGATTGATGTTCGTGAATTGGTGAATTTGGTTTTTGCAAAACCTGTTTACAGCTACACCAAGTTTTGGCAAATGATAGGCAGAGGAACTCGTTTACTTGAACCTGAAAAAATAAAACCTTGGTGCACTCAAAAAGAAAATTTTCTCATTCTCGATTGTTGGGACAATTTTGAGTATTTCAAACTCAATCCTAGAGGAAAAGAACTAAAAGCACAAATTCCTTTGCCAGTCCGCTTGTTTGGTGTGCGATTAGAAAAAATTGAAGAAGCACAGACACAAAACAATTCAGAAATAGTAAGCAACGAAGTTCTGAAAATCCGAAAACAAGTTGAAGCTCTTCCGAAAAATTCAGTTGTAATCATGGAAGCTAAACATGAATTGCAACGCTTGGAAGATGGAAATTTTTGGAACAACCTAACTTCTGACAAAATGGAATTTTTAGAAGCAGTGGTAAAACCATTGCTTCGCACGGTTTCAGATGTTGATTTCAAAGCCATGCGATTTGAAAAAGACATTGTTGAAGTTTCGCTGGCTCATTTGACTGGGGAGAAAGATAAATTTGAAACACTCAAAGAAAGTATCATTGAAGAAATTGGCGAACTGCCTTTGAGCATCAATATAGTGGCAAGAGAACAGGACTTAATTCGACAAGCTCAGAGCAATCATTTTTGGGCAAGTATAAATGAAGATAAGTTTGAAGAACTAATTCAGAAACTTTCACCATTGATGAAATTTCGTGAAGCGGTTATTCCGTTGGCTCCTGCAAAATTCAATTTTAAAGACATTGTTGCTGAAAAAGAATTTGTGGAGTTTGGTCCACAACACGAAGCCTTGAGTGTAGCTAAATACCGTGAACTGGTTGAGAAGAAAATCAATGAACTGGTTTCAAGCAGTCCGATTTTACAAAAACTAAAACAGGGACAGGAAATTACATCTGATGAAGCGGAACAATTAGCGGAAGAGTTGAACAATGAGCATCCGCATATTACCATTGATTTGCTTCGCAAGGTTTACAACCACCGCAAAGCGGCATTGGTGCAATTCATCAAACATATTTTGGGGATTGAGCAATTAGAAACTTTTGCCGAAACTGTTACCAAAGCATTTGATGATTTTATTGCCAAACATAGTTACCTCACCAGCCGACAACTGCAATTTTTAGACTTGCTCAAAAACTTTGTATTGGAAAAAGGTGATGTAAGCAAACGCAACCTGATTGAATCTCCTTTTACCATGCTTCATCCCGAAGGAATAAGAGGAATTTTCAATCAAAAAGAGATTGACGAAATTTTAAGTTTAACCGAAAAAGTGTTGGCAGCATGAGCAAACAAACTGACATTAAAATATTTGAAGACAAAAAAGTTAGAACGCTTTGGGATGCAGAGAATGAAAAATGGTATTTGTCAATTGTTGATCTTATTGCTGTTTTGACTGATAGCCCTAATCCTCAGGTGTATTGGCGTGTATTAAAAAAGAGATTAAAAGACGAGGGAAATGAAACCGTTACAAATTGTAACGCTTTGAAAATGCCTGCTCCTGATGGGAAAATGAGATTGACCGATGTGGCTGATACTGAACAGCTTTTTCGTCTTATTCAATCCATTCCATCACCCAAAGCAGAACCTTTTAAACAATGACTGGCAGAGACGAATCAAAAAATAATAATAACAAAACCCCGAAGGGGTGAAATAATTATAGAAAAAACAACAATCAACAACAACCCTGAAAGGGTGTTATTATTATAGAACCAAAAATGAAAAACAACAAAGCCCCGAAGGGGTGAAATAATTATAGAAAAAACAACAATCAACAACAACCCTGAAAGGGTGCTATTATTATAGAACCAAAAATGAAAAACAACAAAGCCCCGAAGGGGTGAAATAATTATAGAAAAAACAACAATCAACAACAACCCTGAAAGGGTGCTATTATTATAGAACCAAAAATGAAAAACAACAAAACCCCGAAGGGGTGAAATAATTATAGAAAAAACAACAATCAACAACAACCCTGAAAGGGTGTTATTATTATAGAACCAAAAATGAAAAACAACAAAACCCCGAAGGGGTGAAATAATTACAGACAAATAAAACAATATGTCCGGAACATTTTCACAAATTTACATTCAGGTTGTATTTGCCGTAAAAGGAAGAGAAAACCTAATTGCGAATTCATGGAAAGGTGATTTGCATAAATACATTTCTGGTATCATAAGGGGTAAAGAACAAAAACCCATAATTGTGAATGGTATGCCCGACCATATTCATGCGTTTATTGGTTTGAAACCTTCTATTAAAATTTCAGATTTAGTCAGAGATATCAAAAACAATTCATCCAATTTTATTAACGACAAAAAATTGGTAAAAGGAAAATTTTCATTGCAGGAAGGTTATGGTGCATTTTCCTATTCACATTCACAAATTGAAAATGTTTTTAATTACATTTTGAACCAGGAAGAACATCATCGAAAGAAAACGTTCAGAGAAGAATATATTGAATTGATGAAAAAATTTGAAATTGAATATAATGACCAATATTTATTTGAATGGATAGAATGATTATGTCACCCCTTCGGGGTTTTGAACCTGTGGTTACTGACATTTGCTATAATTATTCCATCCCTTCGGGATTGAATTCATCAACTGTCAAATTCGTGAACTACATGCAAAAAATTTTACCCCTTTGGGGTTTTGAACCTGTGGTTACTGACATTTGCTATAATTATTCCATCCCTTCGGGATTAAATTCATCAACTGTCAAATTCGTAAACTATATACAAAAACTTTCACCCCTTCGAGGTTTTAAACCTGTGGTTGCTGACATTTGCTATAATTATTCCATCCCTTCGGGATTGAAAGAGCGAAAACGTATCCAAAAGGTACACACAAAAGGTTTAGACAATACAGTCCTTTCTGAAATTATAAAAAATTGAAATGCTCCAAAACAACACACAATTAAAATCGCTTATAGACAAGCTCTGGCAGAACTTTTGGGAAGGCGGTATTGCCAACCCTTTAACGGCTATTGAGCAAATTACCTATCTCATTTTCATAAAGCGTTTGGACGATTTGGAAGCCAAACGTGAACGGGATGCCGAATGGACAGGCGAAAAATATGTTTCCCGATTTTCAGGCAAATTTCAAATTCCGGGCAGCAACGAAAGCATTGACAAAAATGAATTGCGTTGGAGTGTGTTCAAACACAAGCCCGCAGACGAAATGCTGATGCATGTGCAAATGAAAGTGTTTCCGTTTTTAAAAGAACTGAACAGTCCCGATAGCTATCGGGATTCTCCATTTACCAAACACATGGCAAATGCGGTGTTCATTATGCCCAAAGCCAGTTTACTGGTTTCTGCCATCAACATTGTAGAAGACATTTTCAAAGAAATTGAAAAAGATGCCACCGAAGGCGGTCATGCTTTTCAGGATATTCAAGGTGATGTGTATGAAATGCTGTTGAGTGAGATTGCCACAGCAGGAAAAAACGGACAGTTCCGCACTCCAAGACACATCATTAAACTGATGGCTGAACTGGTGGCTCCGCAATTGGGACAACGCATTGCCGACCCGGCCTGCGGAACAGGCGGTTTCTTGTTGGGTGCTTACCAATACATCCTCACCGATTTAGTAAGAAAGAAAGACCCTGCTAAACTGCAAAAAGACGAAGACGGTTTTGAACGTGCCGCCATCAGTGCCGTTTTAACGCAAAAAGTAAAAACCATACTCGACCAAAGTTTTGTGGGTTATGATATTGACACCACTATGGTGCGTTTGGGTTTAATGAACATGATGATGCACGGCATTGACGAACCCAAAATTGACTACAAAGACACCCTGAGCAAAAGCTACAATGAAGACAGCCAGTTCGACATCATTATGGCTAATCCGCCTTTTACAGGCAATATTGACAAGGGCGATATTAACGAAGGACTGAAACTGCCTACCACCAAAACCGAACTGTTGTTTGTAGAACGCATTTTTAACATGCTGAAAATGGGCGGCACTGCTGCCGTGATTGTACCAAGTGGCGTGATACAAAACAGTGGAAAAGCATTTGAAGCTTTGCGGAAACTGATTATTGAAAAAGCAGAACTGAAAGCTGTGATTGCTGTGCCAAGCGGAGCATTTAAACCTTATGCAGGTGTAAGCACAGCCATTTTAATTTTTACCAAAGGTGGAGAAACCAATAATGTTTGGTTTTACGATATGCAAGCCGATGGCTACAGTTTGGACGATAAGCGAAACAAAATTGCCGATAGCGATTTGCCCGACATTGTGCAACGCTATAAAGCCAGAGATGCCAAGAAAGACAGCGACAGAAAGCTGAAATTCTTTATGGTGCCGAAAAAAGAAATTGTAGAAAACAACTACGACCTGAACCTGAGCACCTACAAAGAAGAGGTGTATGAGGAAGTGGTGTATGAAAAACCGGAAGTGATTTTTGGGAAATTGGAAACAATGGAAAGAGAAATTGAAACCGGAATCAAAGAATTAAAAAGATTAATTAATATTCGTTGAAAAACCGAGTTGACCTGAAACCAATCCCAAAGGGATGGAATTATTATAGATGAAACAACAATCGTCAACAACCCCGAAGGGGTGCAATGATTATAGAACCAATAATGAAAAACAACAAAACCCCGAAGGGGTGAAATGATTATAGATGAAACAACAATCGTCAATAACCCCGAAGGGGTGCAATGATTATAGAACCAATAATGAAAAACAATAAAACCCCGAAGGGGTGAAATAAAATGGCAGGAACCTATTCACAATTGTATATTCAAGTTGTTTTCGCTGTAAAATGCAGAGAAAATCTTATCGCCACAGCGTGGAAAGACGAATTACATAAATACATATCAGGTATCATTACGAATAAAGAGCAAAAATCAATCATCGTGAATGGAATGCCCGACTATATACATGCCTTTATAGGATTGAGACCATCAATGAAAATTTCTGATTTGGTGAGGGACATAAAAAACAATTCATCCAACTTCATCAATGATAGAAAATTTGTGAAAGGCAGGTTTTCTTGGCAGGAAGGATATGGCGCCTTTTCTTACTCCCATTCTCATATTGAAAATGTGTACAATTACATCCTGCACCAGGAGGAACATCATAAAAAGCGAACTTTTCGAGAGGAGTATATAGATTTTTTGCAGAAGTTTGATATTGAGTTTAACGAAAAATATTTATTTGAATGGATAGATGGATAATATCACCCCTTCGGGGTTCTCATGCGCACGGTACAGTGAGAGTTTATAACAATTACAACCCTTCGGGTTTGACCCGCATTCAAAAAGGATTAAAGAATTAAAAGGTTGATGTAATGAAATGGAAAAATGGTTTGGTTCGATAAAACATGCAATCCATAGTGTTCGACCCCAACGGGGTCGTAGGGTTGTTGCAAATGCATTGTGCAACAAACATTGGACTCCGAAGGAGTCCAACAGCCAAGCAGTATAAATGAGAAAGCATGGAAGCAGAAATACGAAAAGGACTAAAGAATTAAAAGAGTTGATGTAATGAAGTAAAAAAATGTTAGGCACGCTAAAACATGCAATCCATAGGGTTCGACCCCAACGGGGTCGTAGGGTTGTTGCAAATGCAATGTGCAACAAACTTGGGACTCCGAAGGAGTCCAACTGACAAGCAGTAGTAAGGAGGAACAATTGAAACAGAAATACAAAATAGATTAAAGAATTAAAAGAGTTGATGTAATGAAGTTAGAGAAACTTGGAAATATTGCAGACTTCAAAATGGGTCAAGCCCCCCATTCAGATACCTATAATGATAAGGGCGAAGGAACTCTTTTAATCAAAGCTGGTGATTTTGGTTTTCATTATCCAACACCAACTGAGTATACAACTAATCCAATTGCATTTTCAGAAGAGGGTGACGTGTTGATATGCGTAGTTGGAGCTACATCTGGCAAAGTAAACAAGGGCATTAATGCTAGCATCACACGAAGTATCGCAGCTATTAGAAGTCATGAAGAAAAACTAAACTCTGATTTCCTTTTTTACTTTCTAAGATCATCATATAGTAGGATAAATAAGATGACTTCGGGCTCAGCACAGGGAATAATTTCTAAGCCAATTCTTGCTAAAATTGAAATTCCTCTCCCCTCACTTTCCGACCAACTCCACATTGCCAACATCCTCAGCAAAGCCGAAAACCTGATAGCCCAACGCAAAGAAAGCATCCGCCTGCTGGATGAATTTTTGAAAAGCACTTTTTTGGAGATGTTTGGGGACCCGGTGAGGAATGAGAAGGGTTGGGAAACAAAACCTTTGGGCGAATTATGCAACATAAGAAGAGGTGCGTCACCACGCCCGATAAATAATTTCATAGGTGATGAAGTTCCTTGGATAAAAATTGGGGATGGCACTAAAGGAAATGATTTGTATATTGAATCAACACAAGTATCAATTACAAAAGAAGGTGCATCCAAAAGTGTTTTACTTGACGAAGGTTCATTGGTTTTTGCAAATTGTGGGGTGAGTCTTGGTTTCGCTAGGATTTTGAAAATTAAAGGATGTATTCATGACGGTTGGTTATCATTTGAAAATATCAAGTCTGAACTTGATAAGATATATCTTTTAAAGCTTTTAAATAATTCGACTGAATATTTAAGGAGAATTGCACCAGATGGAACTCAACCCAATTTAAATACTGGCATTATGAAGAATTTTAAAATAATCCTACCACCAATCAATCTCCAAACCCAATTTGCACTCATCGTAGAAAAAACAGAAGCCCTCAAAACCCAATACCAACAAAGCTTAAGCGAACTTGAAAACCTGTACGGTTCATTAAGTCAGAAAGCATTCAGAGGCGAATTAACGCAAAACAATAATCATGTTCATCCTTAAATCCTGCAAATCATGATTCAGACAGTTGAATGGCAGTTTGAGCCAAAAGGCGTTTAGGGGGGAGTTAACTATCAATAAAACCGTAAACGTATAATCAATTCAATCTCTCGTGCGTGAAAACCAACACACAGGTGTAAGCACATTTATTCGCAATTGATATTTGTAAGTCAGCGGTGCTCATGATTTTCAATTGCAAGCCGCACAAGCCCAAGCGCAGACCAAAGCTTGCAAAAGAGCTTCCACATTTCCTACGCAGACAAAATTGAAACCGCTTAGGGTTCACGAACACCAATTAAAAAATAAAAATGAAGTGAGTAATTAAAAAAAATCTCCTGCCCTTCTGAACTACGAAGCAATCACGAACACTTAAAAAAACAAACAAACTGTGAGTAAAATAAAAAATACGCAACCGCACAAACCAACACGACACAAACAAAGACAGTAAAACTCAACAATGACAATGGTTTGCAGCGGTGGACAGATAGAAAGACCTACTGGCAACATCGGTAACCATTGCACAACTCCTTCCCCTCACCACACAACCTAAAAACTAAGCCCCACACCAGCTCATAAAACCCCATTAGCCGGGACGATTTTAGATGTATAATTTTCTTGCCTTTTTTAGAGAGTGGCTCAATCGAGCGCAAAACGCCCGTAAAAAATGCCTGCAAAAAACCAAAACTCCCGCCTGCACTTTTCCTCAGTGCTATCACCGCGGCTTGCCGGGTTTAACACTGATGCGAGCATCGCTGTCGGTGGTGCTGGAGTGTGTGTGGTTACTCAGAAATTTGCCGCGTTGTCGTTGGTCGGCTTCGCGTTCATCATCGAAGGTGTCTTCACTGGTTTCTTTCTACTCTACGGTTGGTTTTTGTATTCACTTTTCTTCCAATTGTGATGTTGTTCAACCTGCCTGTGTTTTTCAGCTTTTACAACGGTAATTGTTTCATCGTTAGCCTGAAGTTGTTGCGTATAGGTTTGGGCATCATCCAATACTTGCTTTTCTACAATGCTGTCCATGCTGGCGTTGGCTTTGATGTAAGCACTGTCAACGGCTTGTCTGCTTGCGCCAACTAAACCTTTGTCAATACACATTTTTAATACCTGCTTAAGCAATTGCAAAAAAACTTGTTCACCAAATAATTGGCGTGTACGCGAGAGGGTGCTGTACCAAGGCAACTCTTCACCTAAATCGTAGCCGATAAATGTCTAACCGCATTTTTGCATGAGCAATAATTTTACGATCGCTGTTCAGGTTTTCTAAATAACCAACAAGAATGAGTTTAAAGAATACCGTGGGGTCTATACTTTGTTGACCTTCGCTGCCGTAATAGCTGCGCGTAGCTTTGTACATAAACTGCAAATCTAAAACCGACTTCAACTGCCGGTAAAAGTTTTCGGCAGGCACGTACTCACTTAACTGAAAACTGTTGAAGAGTCTTTCCTGATGTTGTTTCTTGCCTTGCATTCGTTTATTTTTTCTCTAAAATATGGCGGAATGCGATGTGCTGTTTTTTGTATATTTGTTTTCAACAGTAAGAGTTAGTTGTGCAACAAGCACATTGTGTTGCTGCAATTTGGGCAGACAGTGGTTAACTAAACATTCAGTCACGTATCATCCTGTAGTATATTGACAGTTTGGTAAAAAAATTCCCACTTTCGCCAAGTTATAAACCATTCAAGAAATGAGGCTTGTTAACTTTTTAATTTCGGCATTGTTAATTCTTGGATGTTTTCAAAACCAGGAATTGCCTGGCTCTTACATTAAAACTGATTCAGCCATGAAATCAAATCCGCCTGCATTAACCCGGCCCGATACTGCTGTCTTCGGTACCGGCTGCTTCTGGTGCACCGAAGCTATCTTTCAGAATCTGAAGGGTGTGGAAAAAGTAATCCCCGGATTTTCCGGTGGAAAAATTAAAAATCCGTCTTACAAAGAAGTTTGTACTGGCCTTACAGGTCATGCCGAATGCCTGGAAATTATTTTTGATGCTGCTGTGATCAGCTATCATGAACTATTGGAAGTATTCTGGGAATCGCATGATCCGACCAGTCTGAACCGGCAGGGTAATGATATTGGTACCCAATACCGGTCGGTAATCTTTTATAAAGATGAAAATCAGAAGCAACTTGCAGAACAATCAAAGATTGAATTGACCAGCTCTGGTCAGTTCAGTAAGCCGGTTATGACTGAAATCGTCCCGCTTGATGTATTTTATCCTGCAGAAAACTATCATCAGCAATATTATAACCTTCATGGAGACCAGCCCTATTGCCGGTTTGTTATCAGCCCGAAAGTTGAGAAGTTTAAGAAAAAGTTTAAGAATAAGCTGAAGTAGTTGCCTGTCGGTTTGGTAATCCTTTCTCTTGTTTCAGATTAGCAGTAAATAAGAATAACAGGAGCCGTACAATCTGATAAGCTAACCAGAATTTGATTTTTGAGAACAGCCTGATTCTTTTTAAATCATCACGGCTGACAGGCTTACAGTCTTCTGCAATTAATTTATCCAGTACCGAGCGGAAGCAGGCTGCAAATTGAGCATCTTTTACATCCAGGTTTAACTCAATGCTGGCTAAAGCACTCAGGTTATTGATGTTATAGGAACCGATTGTAGCCACGGTTGAGTCAAATACAGCCGCTTTGGCATGAAGGACGGTTGGCTGGTATTCAAAAATTTCAATCTGTTTTCTTAATAACCAGTTGTACAGGTAGCGTTCAGCATACTTTGAAAGCTTGATATCGGATATTCCTGCCAGAATCACCCGGACCTTCACTCCTTTCTTAGCAGCATTAGCCAATTTTAACCGGATGGTATTACCGGGAAGAAAATAGCTTGAAATAATTGTGATGGTCGAACCGGCATTACCAATAAACTCAGCATAAGATCTGGTAATCTGGTTACGGCCTCTTACTCTGTCGTTTCTTCTGACTCTTACCGGAATCATTTCGGAAGATTCCAGATTCCTGAATACAACTTTCTTTTCAAGATTCGGAAGAGCTTTATTTTCAATTTTTCTTTTCCAGAGCCTGGAGCACGTCTGATGTAGTTCTTCTGATGATTGGCCCTGTACATACAAAGCAAAATCCATCCAGGCTGTTGCCTGATCTGTATCGTTGTACCGGTCAGCAATGTTGATTCCCCCGACCAGTGCATGAAAATTATCGGCAACAAATACTTTGTGATGAAGCCTTCTTCCAAAATAAAACCGTTCTCCGCTGAAAAATGGTTCAAAATACCTGAAATGAACTCCTGCTTCAGTGATCTGATCAATTGTTTCCTGAGTTAACCGGGTAGCATACCCATCACATAAAATAAACACCTTAACCCCCCGCCTGGCGGCTGCCATCAATACCTTCAGGATGCGTTTCCCGGTAGTACCCTCCTCTATAACATAGGTCTGTAAATGAATGACAGCGGCAGCCTGGTTTATTAGCGATTCAAGTAAATCGAAGAAAGGTTTTCCGCCATGAATAAGCTGAACTTTATTATGAGGATTAAAGGCTGCAGAAATCTTAACCTTACGTAACCTCATGAGCTCTGATTGGATTCAACCCGGCAAATTTATAGAGAGCCTGACAAGTAACAGGAAATCAGACCGGTTCATCAGCTAACCTGCCTTATAAAAAGGTCCTTTAACAATTCTTCCCTCCAGAAGTTTATCACGAACTTTAATCTTTACCGTTGTTCCCGGTGAAGCAAAGCCGGTTTGAACATAACCCATTCCAATAGCTTTACTTAAAGAAGGCGACTGAGTTCCGGAAGTTACACTTCCAATCTGAGTTCCATTTTCATCACATAATTCGTAGCCTTTTCTTGGAATTCCTTTTTCTGTCATTTCAAATGCAATGAGCTTTCTTCTGACACCCTCCTCTTTTTGTTTTTTTAAAATTTCAGAAGCAGTGAACTCTTTGGTAAACTTAGTGATCCAGCCAAGACCGGCTTCCAGCGGAGTTGTGGAATCATCCATATCATTCCCGTAAAGGCAGAAACACATTTCAAGCCGTAACGTATCACGGGCACCCAACCCGCAGGGCTTAATTCCGTATGCTTTTCCGGCTTCAAAAACTTTATTCCATATTAACTCGGCTGATTGGTTTTTTAAATAAATCTCAAATCCGCCTGAGCCGGTATATCCGGTATTTGAGATCAAAACATCCGGTACCCCGGCAACTTCTTCTCGAGTAAAATTATAAAATGCAATTTCATCCAGCTTAGCCGGTGTCAGTTGCTGTAAAATCGTTTTTGCAAAAGGTCCTTGAATAGCCAGTAAGGCAGTCTGGTCAGAAATATTTTCCATTTTGCAACCGGACGAATTATAGTGTTTAATGTGGTTCCAGTCTTTCTCAATATTGGCTGCATTAACGACTAACATCCATTGATCCTCTTCAAGACAATATAGAATAAGATCATCAACAATACCTCCGTTTTCATTAGTCAGGCAGGTATATTGAGCCTTACCGGGAGTCAGCTTAGAGGCATCATTGGTTGTTATGCGTTGAATCAGATCAAGGGCATTTTTTCCTTGCAGGACAAATTCACCCATATGCGATACATCAAATACTCCCACCGCTTTCCGGACTGCTTCATGTTCATCATTGATTCCCGAATAAGATACCGGCATGTTATAACCGGCAAAAGGTGTCATTTTTGCTCCAAGAGACATGTGAATCGAATTAAGTGGTGTTGTTTTCATTGTGCGAATATAGGTTTACCGGGCTGATATGAAAAAAGGATGCTTTGGCTTTAATGATTGTTAAAGTATGCTGAATTTAGCAGGGTTAAACTCTGTACCTTTAAAAAAAAACCGGCATTGACGCAGATGCCGGTTAAAATGAGAAAAGTGTTACTTTACCTTTTAAACAATCATGATTTGACACAGCAAAGGTCTTAATGAATTATACTCTTACAATACGCAAAAAGTACGATTTTGCAGTAGTTTTTCGGTCATTTTTAATAATTTACTTATTTTGCAATTGCACCTTCCCATTTGAATTTAATTCGTCTTGCTATGAAAAAAACTTTATTGGTCCTGTTGATAATAACCCTTAGCTATCTTAACAGCAGAGCACAAACCTATGACTATCAGAATATGAGTTTACTCAGCCGATTTGACGATACAACCTATGTTGCTAACAATTGGGTTGGTTCAAAATATTCCGGCTGCTGGGGCTGGTACAATCCGGTTGATCAGCGAGAATATGCCATAATCGGAGGTAGTAATAAGACCTACATTGTTGAAATTACAAATCCGTCCAATCCGGTACTCCGGGCGAGTATTCCGGGACTTCAGATAAATTGTGTCTGGCGTGAATACAAAACATACCAGAATTATTTGTACATGGTAAGTGATGATGCCGAGCCAAACGGAATGCAAATTGCAGATTTAAGTTATCTTCCGGATTCTGTTCATTTGGTTCATAACGGCAGTTCACTCATCAGCAGAAGTCACACCATCTGGGTTGATGGCGATAAGCTCTACTGTGGAAGTGTCAGAGGGGCGGCAATTGGAAATACACCGGGTAATAACTTTGCTTCGATGGCTGTTTTTAGTCTTGCCAATCCTGCTAATCCGGTATTATTACGTAAGCTGAATTCAGATTACCCAACCATTGGTCATGTTCACGATATGTTTGTCCGTAATGACACCTGTTTTGCCTCCTGTGGAAATGATGGGTTATATGTTTTTAAGTTCAATTCCAACCATACCTTTACCCAGCTGGGTTCTTTAACCACCTACCCTTTTGCCGGTTATAATCACAGTACGGCCTGGGCTCCGAATGCGCAGGTTATGGTTATGACAGATGAAGTGCCAACAGCCCTGCCTGCAAAAGTTCTGGATGTTTCTGATGTTTCCAATATTACAGTCTCGGCAACATTTAACAGCAGTGCCGGTGCTACACCCCACAATTTGTTTCTGCTGGGAAACGATTATGTTGTTTGTGCAAACTATCAGGATGGGATCCAGATTTATAACCTTTCAGACCCTGCTAATCCGGTGCGGACCGGGTACTTTGATACACATTACCAAACTCCGATTAACGGGACTTCGCAGGGTTATGTCGGATGCTGGGGTGCTTATCCCTGGCTTCCAAGCGGGAACATCATTGCTGCTGATATGCAAAATGGGCTTTATATTTTAAATGCTTCGGCAGCCCTGGGTATTACAAATAACCCCGAAGCCCAGTTAACTTTATATGCCTATTACAATTTAATTTCATTGTCAATTGATATTTCTCTTTCTTTAAAATCAGATGAAACGCTGGAATTGGCTGTTTATAACACAATCGGAGAATTACTTTCAATCCGAACTGAAAAGATTACTTCCGGACATAACCGGATCATCAGTATTCCTGCAGAGGGATGGCCTCAAGGAATGTATATCATCCAGGCTAAAATCCAGTCTGCAAGTAAAACCGTTAAACTGGTTAAACCTTAATAGCCCAGAATCTTCATCATACTCTTTGCACTTTGCTCTTTTGCAAAAAGGCGGGTTATAATATTTCCGTTATCATCACGGTCAATCAGCACATGCTTTGGGGCAGGAATCAGACAATGTTGAATTCCACCATATCCGCCTAAAGATTCCTGGTAAGCACCTGTATGAAAGAAACCAACATACAAAGGCTCATTTTTCGATTCAAACATTGGCAGAAACACCCGATTTTTTACTGATTCCATTGTGTAATAGTCTTCACTGTCGCAGGTAAGTCCGCCCAGGTTAACCCGCTGATATTCTCGTTCCCAGCCATTGACTGCCAGTAATATAAACCGTTGCTTAATTCCCCAAGTATCGGGCAGTGTGGTAATAAAGGAACTGTCAATCATATACCATACTTCCTTATCGTTTTGTACTTTCTGATCAATCACCCGGTAGAGTACTGCTCCGCTTTCGCCAACTGTAAAACTTCCAAACTCAGTAAACACATCCGGCTCCTTTACTTTCTTCTGCTGACAGGCAGCTTTGATCTGACGGATAATTTCATCTGCCATATACTGATAGTCAAAGTCTGTATTCAGTTTGTTACGGATAGGGAACCCGCCCCCGATATCAATTGAATTCAGTTCAGGACATAGTTTTTTCAATGAGGTATAAACATTAATGCTCTTATTCAATTCATTCCAGTAATAGGCAGTGTCACGGATTCCTGTATTAATAAAAAAGTGAAGCATTTTTAATTCAACTTTCGGATTTTTACGGATTACATCCTTATAATAATCTATAATATCACGAGTTCGGATACCAAGTCGAGAAGTATAGAATTCAAAATTAGGTTCCTCTTCACTTGCAATACGGATTCCAATTTTAAATTTTCTGCTGCCCATTGCTTTTTCAAGCAGTGGTAATTCATTCATATTATCGAGAATCGGAACGACATTCACAAAACCGTTTTTTATTAACTCTGCAATTCCATTGATGTAGGGCTGTCTCTTATATCCGTTACAAATAATGAATGTCTCCTTAGAAATCTTGCCTTGCTGAAACAGATTTTTAATAATTGGGATGTCATAAGCAGAAGAAGTTTCAATATGGACATCATTCCTCAGAACTTCATCCATTATAAAAGAGAAATGAGAACTCTTTGTGCAATAACAGTAAGTATATTTACCTTTGTAGTCGGCTTTAGCCATTGCTACATTGAAGATCCGTTTTGCTTTCTGAATCTGTGACGAAATCTTAGGCAGGTAGGTGATTTTAAGTGGAGTTCCGTATTGGTCAATAACATTCATTAGCGGAATTCCGTTAAAAAGGAGTGAGTTGTCAATAACTTCAAAATCTTCCTGCGGGAATTCATAGATTTGTTCAATGAGATCAGTATAACGGTTTTTCATAGAAGTAAGTAAGGCTGATTCAGAAATATGTGCGAATTTAATTAATGTGGAATAAGAAAAAGAAAGATAAGTAAGCAAGCTAATATGGTTAAAATAAAGTTTATTGAAGTCAAGTCAGAAATCGGGGCCGGCACTCGCGGTGCCAGTCTGGGAGTGGATGCATTAAAAATAGCAGCTCTTGTTTATGACAGTGCACTCTTCAACAAAATTGAATCTACTGAAGTTAAAAATGAGAATCAATCGTTGTTTGACCAGGCTGGAAGCCCTTATGCAAAGCGGATTAAAGACATTTATACAGTATGTGAACGGGTTGCCAAAGAAGTGAGCGATACATTAAAAAAGAAGAAATTCCCGATTGTGCTGGCCGGTGACCACAGTACAGCCTTTGGAACAATGGCAGGTATCCGAATGGCAAGACCCAAACACAGGCTTGGGGTCATCTGGATTGATGCTCATGCGGACATTCACTCGCCTTACACGACTCCTACCGGCAACATGCACGGAATGCCAATTGCAGCTGCACTTGGAGAAGATAACTATAGCAACCGGCTCAATAAACCGGATAAAGCCACGATTGAATGGTGGAATAAATTCAAGAACTTAGGAGGAACTTCAGCTAAGATTGATTACCGGGACCTGGTCTATATCGCATTGAGGGATGTTGAACCTGAAGAAACTTACCTTCTGAAAAAACATAAAGTAAAAACCTTCTCTACAGCAGAAGTTAAAAGAAACGGAGTTGAAAAAATTGCCCGCGATGCACTGGCATACCTGAATCACTGCAATTCCATTTATATTTCTTTTGATGTTGACAGCATGGATTCATCCATCTCAAAAGGAACGGGCACTCCTGTCCGCAACGGCATCACCGAAAAAGAAGCAGGAAGCCTCTGTGGCCGGCTGGTTCAGAATGAAAAAGTAATCTGCTTTGAAATTGCTGAAATCAATCCTACTCTTGACAAGGAAAATCTGATGGCAGAAAATACGTACGAAATCCTGCAACGTGTAGTGAGTCAGATTTACTTTTGAGCCGTTATGACTTTTGAAAATGATCTCCGAACGGCTGCACTTCAGGCAGTAAAAGACCTGTTTGGCGATGAACTAAAACCAGATTCTTTCCAGGTTCAGAGAACAAAACCCGAATTTGAAGGTGATCTCACTTTAGTTGTTTTCCCGTTAACCCGGTTATCAAAAAAATCGCCTGAAGTAACAGGGAAAATAATAGGTGAATACCTGATTGCACATTGCCCGTTTTTGGATTCATTTAATACGGTAAAAGGATTTCTGAATCTGCGTGTGAAAAACGCAGCCTGGTTAAACATGCTCAATGAGGCTGTTACAACACCAGATTTCGGAATTAAGCCAGTAGAAGATGATTCAGCCCCATTTGTAATTGAATATTCTTCACCCAATACCAATAAACCGCTGCACCTTGGCCATGTCAGAAACATCCTGCTGGGCTGGAGTGTTGCCCAGATTTTGAATGCTGCCGGCCGGAAAGTTTACAAAGTAAACCTGATCAATGACCGCGGAATTCATATCTGTAAAAGCATGTTAGCCTGGCAAAAAACAGGTAACGGTGAAACCCCCGAATCATCAGGTATGAAAGGAGATCACCTGGTCGGTAAATACTATGTAAAATTTGACCAGTTGCTCAAAGCAGAAAAACAAGAGCTGATTTCAAAAGGGATGACCGAAGATGAAGCAGAAAAGAACTCACTTCTGATGGCTGAAGCTCGTGAAATGCTGCGGAAATGGGAAGCCGGAGATACTGATGTTATCCAGCTCTGGAAAACAATGAACGATTGGGTTTATGCCGGTTTTCATGTTACCTATCGCAACCTGGGTGTTGAATTTGATAAGATTTATTATGAATCTGATACCTATCAGCTTGGCAAAAAGATTGTTGAAGAAGGTCTTGCCCGAAAGGTCTTTTTCAAGAAGGAAGATGGATCTGTAAGAATTGATCTGACTGCTGAGGGATTAGACGAGAAAATCATTCTCCGGTCAGACGGAACAGCAGTTTATATTACTCAGGATATTGGTACTGCCAAACTCCGTTATGATGACTACCACTTTTCAAAAATGATTTATGTGGTCGGAAATGAACAGGATTACCATTTTAAAGTTCTAAAGCTGATTATTAAAAAACTAGGCTATGCATGGTCAGATGCAATTTATCATCTGAGCTATGGAATGGTTGACTTGCCTTCCGGGAAAATGAAATCAAGAGAAGGAACCGTTGTTGATGCGGATGAATTACTGAAAGATTTGTTCAGCGAATCAGAGCGAATTACAAGAGAATTAGGAAAGATTGATGATTTTGATTCGGATCTAGCACAGGCTCTTTACCGTACCATCGGTTTAGGAGCCTTAAAATACTTCCTGCTCAAAGTTGATCCTGAAAAAAGAATGCTTTTTAACCCGGCTGAATCCATTGATTTTAGCGGAGACACAGGCCCTTTTATTCAATATACCTTTGCCCGGATTAAGTCTGTGCTGAGTAAAGCTGGTCAAACAGAAGTCTTCAGGGACTATACTTCAGTCGGAATTCCTGATACCTATCCGGCAAATAAGGAAGAGAAAGATTTAATCATTCATCTGCTTCAGTTTCCGGACACCATTCAGGAAGCTGCTCAACGGCTAAGCCCATCGTTAATTGCACAATTTGCATTTCATGCAGCTAGGCAATATAACCTCTTCTATCATCATCACCCTATCCTGGATACAGACCAGCTTGCCTCTTCCCTGTTCCGGCTGAAGTTGTCTGCCTTTACAGCCAATATTCTTAACTTGTCTTTAAACCTGTTGGGCATTGATTCGCCTGAACGAATGTAAAGGTGCTGTTCTTGAAAAAATTTGCAATCGTGCTGTTTTAAAGCTGATTAATCACTATCTTCGGCATAGTTATTTCAGGATAGTCCCAGGCAGCAATGATTGAAACCATTTAATCTTTCTATCGTTCCATTAACATCCTGAAACCGGGACTTTTACAAACCATAATGCCGATTCAATTAACCCAACAGCAGAAGGAGTTGCTTGATAAGTATAATCGTACACAAGCTGTATTCCCTTCCCTTCCACTGGCTGCTTTACTGGAAGAACAAACCCGGATTACTCCATCAAAGGAAGCCATCCGATATAAGAACACCTCCCTCTCTTATTCTGAATTAAATAGTCGGGCAAATCAGTTTGCTCATTTTCTCAGAAAAGAAGGAGCAGGCAGAAACCAATACATCGGGTTATGTATCAGCAGATCAGCTGAATTGGCCGTTACAATTGCCGGAATAATCAAATCAGGAGCTGCCTACGTTCCGTTTGATCCTACCTACCCCCATGAAAGAATCCGGTACATGATCCGGCAATCCGGAATCAGGATTGTAATTGCTGAAAAGCAGTTTGTTCACCTGTTTTCCGGATCGCAGATAACGGTTCTTACGTTAGAAGAACTCACCCCTCCCCGCCTTATTAATGAAAGTAAGGATAATCCGGAACAGATTAATTTCCCGGAAGATGCTGCCTATGTGTTGTTTACTTCAGGTTCCACAGGTTCCCCAAAAGGAGTGGTTATGATTCACCGGGCATTAAGCAACCTGATTTACTGGCAAAAGACAAAAACTAATCTGAGTTCAGCTGCTGTAACTCTTCAGTTTGCTCCAATCAGTTTTGATGTTTCGTTTCAGGAATTGTTTTCAACCTGGGCTACCGGTGGTAGCCTGGTTATGATTGATGATGATTTTAGGTTAAATGCCATCAAACTGCTTGAATTCATCCAATCCGAAAAAATTGAACGGCTTTTCCTGCCTTTCATTGCGTTACAACATTTATCCCGGGTTGCAGTTGATATCAATACTTACCCTGACACCTTAAAAGATGTCATTACAGCTGGTGAACAATTACGAATTACTTCATCAATCCGTAAATTCTTTTCAGAATTAAAAACGGTTCAACTTCACAACCATTACGGTCCTACCGAAACGCATGTCATTACAGCTTATACATTACCGTCAGACAGAAACACCTGGCCTGAGTTACCACCAATCGGGACTCCCGTTTCTAATACAAAGATCTTTCTACTGGATGAAAATTTGCAACCTGTAAAAGAAGGTGAGGAAGGTGAACTTTATGCGGAAGGAGCTGCCCTGGCTCAGGGATATATTAATGCAGAAGCATTAACCAATGAACGGTTTATCACCAATCCGTTCGATCGTGATTCGAGGCTTTATAAAACTGGTGACCTCGCCCGGTATACTCATGATGGAACAATTGAATACTTGGGCCGTGCTGACGGTCAGGTAAAAGTCAGGGGGTATCGGATTGAATTGGCAGAAGTTGAATCCGCTATTGAAAAACATACTGATGTTAAGCAGGCAGTAGCAACTGTTAGGGAGGATGAACCCGGCAATAAAAAACTGACAGCTTATGTTGTAATGAATCAGCCGGTTTCATTCAGTACAGGCAAAATCAGGGATCACCTAAAAACGCTTTTACCTGATTATATGATGCCATCTGCAATTATTCAGGTAAAGGATTTTCCCAGAACACCGAGTGGAAAAATTGATAAGCGTTCTCTTCCAAAACCCGAAAATAAACGACCTGATCTATCCAATCCTTATATAGAACCTGTTACCGAACTTGAGAAAATTCTTGCTTCATTATGGTGCAGTTTGCTTGAAATTGACAAAGCCGGAACTGAAGATAATTTCTTCGACTTGGGAGGCAATTCACTACTTGCCCTCCAGATGATTGCCCGTTTAAAAACAGAATATGGGTATGATTTACAAGTTGTCAGGCTGTATCAGCATCCTACCATCAGAGGAATTGAGAACGTGCTTTCAGGAGCCGATACCGGATATTCATTTTATGAGAAAGCACAGCAGCGCGCTGATTTAAAACAAACTTCAACCGCCAAAATTAATTCTGTTGAAGATGGAGTTGCCATAATTGGTATGGCTGGGCGATTTCCGGGAGCAGCAACAATTAAAGAACTCTGGGAAATTATTTCTCAAGGTAAGGAAACAACTAAGTTCTTTACCCGTGAAGAACTTGATCCTTCAATCCCGGAAGAAACAAAAAATGATTCTTCTTACGTAGCTGCCCGTGGAGTTATTGAAGATGCAGATAAATTTGATGCCTCCTTTTTTGGTATTAATCCAAAAGTTGCTGAATTGATGGATCCGCAGCAACGGGTAATGCTCGAAACGGCCTGGGCGGCACTTGAGCATGCCGGCTACTGTGCTGATCAGTATCAGGGCCTGATTGGCGTTTTTGCAGGGATGGGTAATAATACCTACTACCCGAACAATGTTCATCCAAATCATGAAAAAATCGAACGGGTAGGTTCATTCCTGGTTATGACCGGTAATGAAAAAGACTATATAGCTACACGGATTGCACATGAGATGAATCTTACAGGACCAGCTCTGAGTATTCATACAGCCTGCTCAACTTCATTGGTTTCTGTTGCCGTTGCTTTTGAAAATTTATTAAATAATAAATGCGACATGGCACTGGCAGGCGGAGTTTCCATAACTGTACCCGTGAACAGCGGCCATATATATAATGAAGGTGGTATGTTTTCTTCTGATGGCCATACCCGGCCATTCGATGCCAAAGCAACCGGAACCGTCTTTAGTGATGGATGTGGAATGGTTGTTTTAAAAAGGTACCGGGATGCTGTAAAAGACGGTGATCGGATATATGCAGTAATCCGTGGTGCAGCTCTCAATAATGACGGATCCGGGAAAGCCAGTTTCACAGCTCCAAGTGTGGATGGCCAGGCAATGGTCATTTCGCTTGCCCAGGCTCAGGCTGGCGTTGATCCAGGAACAATTACTTATGTAGAAACTCACGGAACGGCAACTCCGCTGGGCGATCCCATTGAAGTAGAAGCTCTAACCCTAGCATTCAGAGGCAAGACAGATAAAAAGCAATTTTGTGCCCTGGGTTCAGTTAAAAGCAATTTTGGTCATCTTACTCCTGCAGCCGGAGTGACTGGACTTATCAAAACTGTTCTGTCTATGCAGCACCGGCAGATTCCGGCAACACTTCATTTTGAAAAAGCAAATCCTGCCATTGATTTTGAGAACAGTCCGTTCTATGTGAATAATAAACTGATTGAATGGAATACGAACGGTACTCCCAGGCGAGCGGGAATCAGTTCATTTGGTGTTGGCGGCACCAATGTTCATATTGTAGTTGAAGAGGCACCTGAACAACAGCCTTCAGGAATTGCAAGAAGCAAACATCTGTTGCTGATCTCTGCAAAATCAACATCGGCTCTTGACAAGACAGATTCCGATCTTTCAAACTACCTGGCCAATCATCCTGAATTAAAGATGGCAGATGCTGCCTATACGCTCCAGTGTGGAAGGAAATTTTTTAACCACCGCAGATTTAAAGTAACCGGAGACCTGCCCGATAAGCCGTCTCCGAAAAATTCAGCATCAGGTGTTACCGGTCCGGTTATTCCCGGTGTTGTTTTTATGTTTCCCGGACAAGGTGCTCAGTATGTAAACATGGGGCAGAACCTCTACCGTGATGAAATTGTATTCAGGCAGGCAGTAACTCAATGTGCTGAACATTTTACAACATACCTCAAGCGTGATATTCGTGACGTATTGTATCCGTCAAAAGGAAAAGAAAATGAAAGCAGTGAATTATTAAAAGAAACCTCCTTTACACAACCGGCATTGTTTACAATCGGTTATGCCCTTGCAAAGCTATGGGAGCATTGGGGGATAACACCTAAAGCGTTAATTGGACATAGCATTGGTGAATATGCTGCGGCTTGTATTGCCGGGATCATGTCGCTGGAAGACGCTTGTATGGTAGTAGCCGCTCGCGGAATGATGATGCAAAATCTTCCAGCAGGTTCAATGTTAAGTGTTCGTCTTGCATCTGATGATGTGAAACCCTATCTCAATCCTAAACTATCAATTGCAGCAATCAACGGTCCCCAGCTTTGTGTGGTATCGGGAGAAACTGCAGAAGTTGAAAAACTGCAGAAACGACTTGAAGAAAAGGAAATTATCTGTAAACTACTTGTTACTTCACATGCATTCCATTCTTCAATGATGGATCCGATGCTTAAACCATTTGAGGATAAAATAAAAACAATCCGGTTGCATGCACCTCAGATACCAATGGTTTCAACAGTTACAGCGGACTGGCTTAAAAAAGAAGAAGCCATGTCACCTGCATACTGGAGCAACCAGATCAGATCGGCTGTTCGTTTTGCAGAAGGCGTTCAGACCTTATGGAAAGTTAATCAGGATTATTTTCTGCTTGAACTGGGTCCACGGGCTACCGCTTCAACCTTGGCAAGACAGCAGGCAACAGATCAGAAAAGGCAAGTTGCCTACCCCTGCCTTTCAGACACTGCCGAAAATGATGCTGAATGGAGTTCTATCTTATTTGCAACCGGCCAGTTATGGCTTAAAGGTATATCTATTAACCGGGATCAGTTTTATGCTCTTGAAAACAGAAAGCGTGTTCCGCTTCCAACTTATCCGTTCGAAAGAAAGCGTTATTGGGTAGATCCGCCTGGAGCAACCCAATCACCTGGAATTCAATCTCCTACTCCCGTTTTACAGCCGTTCATCCAACAACCACCTGTCGAACAAAATGTAGCTAAAATTACTATGAAGAATAACCGAAAAGAAAAAATTATCAATGAACTGAAAAACATGTTTGAAGAAGCATCAGGTATCGAAATGCAGCATGCTCCATCTGATGTCTCTTTTGTTGAACTGGGGCTTGATTCACTGTTCTTAACTCAGACGGCCTTAAGCATCACCAAACAATATGGAGTTAAAGTCACGTTCAGACAGTTAAATGATGACTTATCTACCCTGGATACTCTATCCGGCTTTCTGGATTCCAAACTACCCGAAGATTCTGTAACACCAGAAGTCCAGCCTCAGTCCCCACCTACCCGACCTGTACCGTTTGTTCAACAGCCGATGACCTCATCCAATGATATGAATACCATCATGATGCAACAAATGCAGCTTATGCAACAAATGATGATGCAGCAGATAATGATTCAACAAGGAGTTCAACCGGTTGTTCAGCAACCTGCGCCTGCCGTTCAGGCTCATATTGAGAAAAGCGTTGAGATCAAAGCACAGACCAAAAAGGAAGATTTAACTGAGAACGAAAAGGCAGATCTGGCAAAACCCTTTGGAGCTATTGCCCGGATTGAAAAAACAAGTTCCGGTGATTTAACTGATGCCCAAAAGAAATGGCTTCATGAATTTACGCAGAACTACAATAAAAAGACTGCTAAATCAAAAGCCTGGTGTCAATATCACCGCAAGCACCTTGCTGATCCCAGGGTTGTAACCGGCTTCAAACCTCAATTAAAAGAACTAATATATCAGATTGTGGTGAATAAGTCAAAAGGAGTCAACATGTGGGACTTAGATGGCAATCAATATACCGATGTATTGAATGGTTTTGGAAGTAATTTTTTCGGTTGGGGTTCCGATCTGTTGATGAAAACCTGGAAGAAACAACTGGAAGAAGGAATTGAACTGGGCCCTCAGACTGAACTTGCTGGCGAATGTGCCGAACTGATTTGTAGCCTGACCGGTTATGATCGTGCTGGTTTTTGCAATACCGGAAGTGAAGCTGTACTGGGAGCAATGCGAATAGCAAGAACAGTGACAGGCCGAAATCTGATAGTCTGCTTTAACGGATCCTATCATGGTATTAATGATGAAATCATCGTCAGAGGCAGTAAATCCCTGAAATCATTTCCTGCAGCGGCAGGAATCCCCAAAGAAAGTGTTCAGAATATGCTGGTGCTTGATTATGGAACAAAAGAATCGCTTGACATCATTCGTGAACGGATTGATGAAATAGCCGCGGTTATGATTGAACCCATTCAAAGCCGAAGAGCCGATTTCCATCCGAAAGAATTTATTCATGATGTCAGAAAGATAACGAAAGAAAACGGTGTGTTGATGATTTTTGACGAAGTAATCACTGGCTTTAGACTCAGACTTGGAGGTGCCCAGGAATATTATGAAGTGGATGCTGATATCAGCACCTATGGAAAGGTTATTGGAGGCAATATGCCGATTGGAGCTATTGCCGGCCGGAAGGAGTATATGGATGCATTAGACGGAGGTTACTGGCAGTTTGGCGATGATTCGGTCCCGGAGGTTGGCGTAACTTACTTTGCCGGAACATTTGTCCGTCATCCGTTAGCCATGGCAGCCATGAAAGAAGTATTACTTTTCCTAAAACAGCAAGGAAAGCCTTTGTTCGAAATGCTCAATGGTAAAACCCAACGCCTGGTGGATGAAGTAAACGCACACTGCAAACAGCTGAACATTGCGTACAAGCTGGTTACTTTTGGTTCCTTGTTTAAATCAAAATGGGACATTGAACCTGCTTATACCGAACTTTTATTTGCACGGATGCGCTATAAAGGAGTTCATATTATGGACGGATTCCCATGCTTCCTCACCCTTGCATTTACTGATGCTGATGTGGATTTTGTCATAAAAACTTTTAAAGAATCGCTGAGTGAATTAACCGAACTTGGCTTTATTCCACTTCACAATTCAACAGCCTCATCAAACGGATTCAACAGTAACGGACATCCAACTGCTAACAAACCACCTGTTCCTGGAGCAAAACTTGGAAAAGATCAGAATGGCAAACCCGGATGGTTTGTACCAGATCCGGAAAGACCGGGTAAGTACCTTCAGATAAAATAATCATTTGTATTCTTTCAAGAAACAGCAGTTACCAATTTGAAATCCGGGTATCGTAGTTTTATAAGTTAATAACCACCCAATCAGTTTGCTGGAATACTTTTATTTAAGTTTGCTTTCTAAATTCAGATTCTATGTCAGAAATAAAGTTTGGAACAGATGGCTGGAGAGCCATTATTGCACAAAATTTTACTGTTGAGAATGTTACCCGTGTTGCGGAAGCAACAGCCCGGTGGCTGCTCAAAAACACTTCTGCTCCCAAAGTGATTATCGGACATGATTGCCGGTTTGGCGGAAAACTTTTTGCTGATACAATTGCTGCTGTCATGTGTAAAAACAAAATCCAAACCGTCCTTGCTACAGATTTTGTTTCAACTCCGATGATTTCATTGTCAACTGTTAAACTAAAGTGTGATTTGGGAATTATCATTACAGCAAGTCATAATCCGCCTGACTATAACGGATATAAACTGAAAGGTTCTTATGGTGGTCCACTCATCCCGGCTGATGTCAGTGAAATTGAACAGATGATTAAGCCAGCCTCTGAAATAGATATTTCCAAAATTTCACTTGATGACTGTCGAAAGAGTGGTTTGCTAGAAGATCAGGACCTGGAAGCGATGTACATCAGCCATGTAGAAAAGAATTTCGACATTGATCTAATCAGAGAGTCAAAAATGCGCTGGGGCTACGATGCCATGTACGGTGCAGGTCAGAATGTTATGAGAAAACTATTTCCTGATATTACACTTCTGCACTGCGATTACAACCCCTCATTTAAAGGACAGGCACCGGAACCCATTCATAAAAATCTGACAGAGTTTTCAGAACTGATAAAAACCTCAAAAAAAATCGACTGCGGACTGGTAACAGACGGGGATGCCGACAGATTAGGAATGTATGATAGTGAAGGAAACTTTATTGATTCCCATCATATTATTCTGCTACTCATCCATTACCTGGTAAAGTACAAAGGATTAAAAGGAAAAGTTTGTACTGCTTTCTCGACTACTCCACGGGTCAAAAAACTTTGTGAACATTACGGATTGCCCCTAGAGGTAGTTAAAATCGGGTTTAAATGGATTTGCGAGATTATGATTCGTCAAGGTGAAGATGTATTGCTGGGCGGAGAAGAATCTGGTGGCATTGCTATCAAAGGACACATTCCGGAAAGAGACGGAATATGGATGGGACTAACAATCTGGGAATTTATGGCCAGAAGCGGGAAATCACTTCGTGATCTGATTCAGGAAGTTTATGAAATTGTCGGTCCGTTTTCTTTTGAACGGATTGATCTGCATATTTCGGATGAGGTTAAACAGAGAGTCTTATCAAACTGTAAAGCCGGAAACTATAAAGCATTTGGCAAATATCAGGTTAAGCGGGTTGATGATCTTGATGGTTATAAATACTTTTTTGAGAATGGAGACTGGCTGATGATCCGTGCTTCAGGAACAGAACCGGTACTCCGGACGTATGCTGAGTCAAATAGCCGTGAACAGGCATTTGCTATTCTGAATGCAGGAAAGGAAACATTGCTGAACGGAATTTAAAGTGATGTTCAGGCGAATCCTTTTTTTACTGTTTCTTATTCAGTATCAAAACGGAACCTCTCTCGCTCAAATTCATTTTCTGGCACCTTCCGATACTGTCATTCCTTCACGAGTTAAACTGGTTACATTCGGAACGGCAGGAACCTATGCAGCCGGAATGACCGGTCTTTATCGTGCATGGTATAAAGGATACAACCAGAGTGCATTTCATTTTTTCAATGATGCAGATGAATGGGCTCAGCATGATAAGATTGGTCATGTGGCTTCCTGCTATTATCTTAGCCGTTGGGGAATGGAGATGTACCGCTGGGCCGGATTAAATCAAAAAAAATCGGTTTGGATTGGTGGTACAGCCGGAACCGTGTTTTTGGTTACAATTGAAGTTTTTGACGGATTTAGTGACAAATGGGGATTTTCGGTTTCTGATCTAGCTGCTGATATAACCGGTGCCGCAATAGCCATTTCACAACAACTCATCTGGGACGAACAACGGATTACCTTTAAATTCAGTTACCGCAAATCGAACTATGCACAATTCAGGCCGGATGCTTTCGGTACAACTATTCCTGAACAACTTTTTAAAGATTACAACGGTCAGACTTACTGGCTATCAGGAAATATAAAGTCATTTCAGCATCCGGAAAGTAGTATGCCTCCCTGGCTGAATATTGCCGTTGGTTACGGAATAGATGGTTTTACGGGTGCCTTTACAAACATTACTGAATTCAACGAAAATCCGGTTCCGTCTTTTAGCAGGATCAGGCAGTTTTATATTTCACCAGATGTTGATTTTACCAGAATTAAATCCAATCGTAAAGGACTTAAACTGTTGTTTTCAGTATTGGGTTTTATTAAAATGCCCTCACCGGCACTGGAAATTAATACCGCAAACAAAGTCAGGTTTCACTGGTTATTTTTCTGACACAGTCAGGTGTGAAGCAGGAAGAAATTTTTCTTTCCTTTCTGAATTAACACGTACTTGTTACTGATCAGGTCATTCGCAGTGATTGCACATGCTACATCATTTACTTTTTCCTTATTCACACTTACTCCGCCAGAGGTAATCATTTTACGGGCTTCTGCTTTTGACGGGAAAACGGCTGTATGGACAGCAAGCAGGTCCACAATATTTATACCCTGATGAAGATCATTCCTGTTAATTGCAAATTTTGGTACACCCTCCATCACTTCGAGCAGCATGGCTTCATCAAGGTACCTGATGTTTTTTGCTGTTGCGTTGCCAAATAAAATATTAGAGGCTTCAACTGCTTGTTTCAAGTCTTGTTCAGAATGAACCCGTGCTGTAATTTCTTCTGCTAATACCTTTTGTAAAATCCGTAAATGGGGCTGCTGCCGGTGCTTGCTGATTAATTCCTCACATTCCTCTTTAATTTTCCCGGTAAAAATTTTAATAAATGCAACTGCATCTTCATCAGAAGTGTTCAGCCAAAACTGGTAAAATTTGTAAGGAGAAGTCCTGACAGGATCAAGCCAAACATTCCCACTCTCTGTTTTTCCGAATTTTGTTCCATCAGCTTTTTTTATAAGCTGGGTTGTTACCGCAAATGCTTCGCCACCGTCCATTCTTCGAATCAGTTCTGTCCCGGTTGTAATATTGCCCCATTGATCAGATCCGCCCATTTGCAGGCGGCATCCGTGATTTCTGTATAAATACAAAAAATCATAACCCTGAATAAGCTGATAGGTAAACTCAGTAAATGACAACCCTGCTGCCATTCTTTTCTGAACAGATTCCTTTGCCATCATGTAACTGATAGTTATGTGCTTGCCGACTTCCCGGATAAAATCTAGCAGTTTCACGTCTTTAAACCAATCAAAATTATTGACCAGTAAAGCACCATTACTACCCGAGAAATCAATAAATTTCTGAAGCTGTTGTTTGATTGCTGCAGCATTGTGCCGGATCGTATCTTCATCCAACAGACTCCGTTCTTCACTTTTACCGGAAGGATCACCTACCATACCGGTTGCACCTCCGATTAAAGCTATGGGTTTATGGCCACATTGTTGAAAGTGAAGTAATGTCATAATCTGAACCATGTGACCTAGATGAAGTGAATCTGCTGTTGGATCAAACCCAATATATCCACTCTGTGGTAAAATCAAGAATTCATCTGTACCCGGCATTTTATCAAACAACATACCCCGCCAGGTCAATTCATCAATAAATGATTTCATAACAATGAATAAGTGAGCGAAGATAACAACCGCCTGTTAGTACCGATGCTTATTCAAACAAAAATCAGAGGAACTTATTCATTCTATAACTGGCATCCTTACTGGCCGTCTAAAAATGATTTCAAAAATTTATTCTGAATGTACTGCCTGATTAGCAACTTATTTTCACAAAAAGACAGGTTAGGATCGCAACAGCTACTTTTGGGGTCAGTAAAATAATATGAGAAAACGGGTAAACAAGCCTTCCGGAAGGCAAAGAAGCGGAACAAGCGGTTCTTCAGCCGGCTATCAACCAGGTAAGGGATCATTCGAAAGAGCCAGCAGGAAGGAAGACTCTGAATCCAGACGTTTTCCGAAACGCAGTTTCAGAGATCAAAACCTTCCCGGTAAAAAATCAAAACCGGAATTTACGCATAAACCCTTGCAATCCGGTACTGCACAACCGGGGCTCACCCGGCTTAACAAGTATATTTCTAATAGCGGAATCTGCAGCAGGCGCGAAGCTGATGAACTAATTTCTGCAGGGTTGATTTCGGTCAATGGCAAAATCATTACAGAACTGGGAACCAAGATTGCTGCCGGGGATATTGTAAAATATAACGGAGAGAAACTCTTCAATGAACGAAAACGGTATATTCTTCTCAACAAACCCAAAGATTTTATAACTACTGCAGATGATCCTGAAAAACGAAATACTGTCATGCTACTGATCCGTAATGCTTGCAAAGAAAGGGTCTATCCTGTAGGCCGACTTGACCGCAATACAACCGGACTGTTACTCTTTACTAATGATGGTGAACTTGCTAAAAAACTGATGCATCCATCCTACCAGATCAACAAATTGTATCATGTTGAAACCGACAAACCGGTGACTCAATTAGACCTTAAAAAGCTAATTGAAGGAATAACCATGGAAGATGGTCTTGCAAAAGCCGATGAGGCAGCGTATGCTCATCCGACTTTTAAAAATCAAATTGGAATAAGTCTACACGAAGGTAGAAACCGCATTGTGCGAAGAATGTTTGAAGCATTGGGATATGAAGTTAAAAAACTTGACAGAGTCATGTATGCCGGACTGACAAAAAGAGATTTGCCGCGTGGCAAATGGAGGCATCTGACTGAAACGGAAGTCAATCTCCTTAGAATGATGACCGGGCAAAGGAAACCTAAAGAATGAAAAACGGGCATTTATTTCTGATCCCCTCTCTTCTCGGTGGTACCAATCCGGATATTCTTCCTGGTAATACGATTGACCGGATTCGGAGCATTAACTTCTTTATTGTTGAAAATGCCAAGGAAGCAAGAAGGTTTTTAAAAGTAGTTCATCCGGGAATCAAACTTCAGAACCTAAATATAACTGAGATTGACAAACACGACCGTCATCCCGACTGGAAGATATTTCTCAGGCCTGCTTTAGAGGGTAATGACTTGGGGCTAATTAGTGATTGCGGAAGCCCGGCCATTGCTGATCCGGGAAAGGAACTCATTTCCACCGCTCACCGGCTCAACATTTCCGTAAAGCCCTTAACAGGTCCATCCAGTATTTTACTGGCATTAATGGCATCCGGGTTTAACGGCCAGCAGTTTTCCTTTCATGGTTACCTGCCATATGATGTTGATAAATCAAAACGGTTAATTCAAAAACTCGAAATTGAATCTCAGCAGCAAAACCGGACTCAGATTTTTATTGAAACTCCATATCGGAACCGTGAAATCCTTCATCGGTTAATAACTACGCTGACCAGAAAAACGCTGGTTTCTGTTTGCTGTAGTCTGACCTGTAGTGATGAATGGATTAAAACACAGCCTGTTTCCGAATGGAAAAAGATTAGCAGGAATACCGATGACCTTTTTCAAAAAAATCCTTGCGTATTTCTTTTTTATGCCGGTGATTAATTCTTAAATCACGGCTGAATCACTTTTTCAAGTTTCACATTAATGATTAAGGCTGCATTTGGCGGAATACAATCTCCGTCACCGGTTAACCCGAAAGCCAGGTGGGATGGAATTATAAACATTGCCTTATCTCCTTCATTCATCATTAAAATACCTTCCCTGAGTCCTGAAGGTATATCATCCTGACTGAGATCGAATTCCCGATAGAGTGAACTATCTGCTGTATAACAGTCACGACCATCAAGCAATTGAACCTTATAACGGATTCCGGCAATATCCTGAACTGAGGCTCTTTTTCCCGATTCTCCGGTTCTGTTAATGAAATACCGCAGACCGGTTTGAGTTGAATCTGTTTTCAGTTCATTTGTTGCAATATATCCGTCAATATCGTCAAGTTGGTTTTTAACAAAAATCCGGTTTGCCCGAATTAGTCTCTCTTTCATTTCAGCAGGAGTTGCCTGCTGATCATTTTCCTGATTGTGAATACAGGAAGAGCATGCTGACAGAACCAGCATAAAAAAACTAAGGACAGACCAGTAGTGCATCTTTATAGGATGGAAGTATCTTCAGGAAGTATTCTACTGTTAAATCCAGGGTTGCAGAAGATTTTCCACCAGCTGCATTCCGGTGGCCTCCGCCATTGAAGTGAATTGCAGCCAGGTCTTTGACTGAAAACAGATCTTTACTCCTGAATGAAATTTTTACAAAATCATCCTTTTCACAAAAGAATGCACTCAGTATGATTCCCTTTATACTCAATCCGTAGTTGACAATTCCTTCGGTATCTCCCGGACGATGGTTAAACCTTTGCAGTTCTTCTTGAGTAATGGCAAAGTAAGCCGTCCGTAAGTCAGAAATGATTTCCATTTTTTCACTCAGGCAATAGCCTAAAAACTTCATTCGGTTAGTTGAAAAATTATCATAAATCTGTTCATGAATCAGATAGTTCACAGCTCCTGCTCTCATCAGTTCCGCTATTATATTGTGAGTGTCTGCACTCATTGAAGCAAACCGGAAGGAGCCGCTATCGGTCATTATGCCTGCATACAAGCACTCGGCAACCTGCTTATTGAGCTGGCTTCGAAAACCCAACTGAATGATAAAATGATAGACCAGCTCAGCCGTAGCACAAGCCTCCGGATAGGAAAATGTATAGTTGCAAAAATCAGCCGGTTTGATGTGATGGTCAATTAATATCCTGACTGCCAAAGATCCCATGAGTGCCTCCCTTGCCTTCTCAACCCGGTGAGGTTCATTAAAATCAAGACAAAAAATCAAATCGGCATTCTTTAACAAATCAGTTGCAACAGCCGGATACCTGACAAAATCAATAACCTTACTGCTTTCAGGCATCCAAGCCAGGAATTCAGGAAAATCACTCGGGCTGACAATATTTACATGATGACCCAATTGCTCAAGAACATGGTAGAGCCCTAATGAAGATCCGAGTGCATCACCATCAGGTTTTTGATGTGTGATAATACAAACCTTCTTTGGTGTAGAAAGCAACTGCCTAATTTCTGCCAAGTTCGATTTATTAAATTCCGGAATCATTTCAGAGGGGTAAAATTAAGTGAATCCGATGATGTATTTTGTCATTCAAATTTAATTTCCTTCTCAGCTGCACGAATTGTATTAAACAGCAAGCCGATTATGGTCATTGGCCCCACACCACCGGGCACAGGCGTGATTGCACTGCACTTTCCTGAAACATCATTAAAGTCAGCATCACCAGCAATCCGGTAACCCTTTCTTGAAGTTGAATCACTAACTCGGGTTATACCAACATCAATTAAAACTACTCCGTCTTTGATCATGTCTGCCTTTATAATACCGGGTTTACCTAAGGCTGCAATCAGGATATCGGCCTGACGGGTGAATGCTTTCAGATCAGGGGTCTGACTGTGGCAGAGGGTAACCGTAGCATTATGTTCTCTCGCAGATAACATAATGCTGAGCGGCCTGCCGACAATATTACTTCTCCCGACAATGACAACATGTTTACCAGCCGTTTCAATCCGGTAATTCTTCAGCATCAATTCGATTCCATACGGGGTTGCCGGCTTTAAACAGGGAAGCCCGGCTGCCAGCCTGCCCAGATTGACCGGATGAAAGCCATCAACATCTTTTAGTGGACTAATTGCTGCAGTGATAACCTCCGTTCTAATTTGCGGAGGAAGTGGCAGCTGAACCAGGATTCCATCTGTATGGTCTGCTTCATTCAACCTGCGAATCACAGATAACAGCTCATTTTGAGTGATGGTACTCTTCAACCTGATTAAAGCAGAACCAATTTCACATTCAGAGCATGCTTTTACTTTACGATCAACATACGTTAGCGATGCTCCGTCCTCACCAATCAGAATTGCAGTTAGATGAGGGTTGCGGTTATTCTTTTTCCGGAAATTTTCAACTTGCTGACGAAGATTCACTGTTAATGAATCTGCCAGTTTATTGCCTTCAAGTAACAACATAAAATTTACTTGCGCATTCCCGAAATGTTACGAATCATGGTACGGGCTTTATTCCCGCTCATCATCTTCATCATTTTCCGCATCTCTTCAAACTGACGAATTAGCTTATTTACTTCGGTAACATCGGTACCACTTCCGGCAGCAATCCGCTTTCTGCGAGATGCATTCAATACAGAGGGATCGCTCCGTTCCTTTTGAGTCATACTCCTGATAATAGCTTCAATTCCTTGGAATGAATTATTGTCAATATCCATGTCTTTGATTGCTTTACCGGCTCCGGGAATCATTCCGATCAGGTCTTTAAGATTCCCCATTTTTTTTATCTGCTGAATCTGATTGAGAAAATCGTTGAAATCAAATTTATTTTTTGCAATCTTCCTTTGTAATTCTGCAGCCTCCTTTTCATCAAATTGTTCCTGTGCTTTCTCAACCAGGGTAACAATATCACCCATTCCTAAAATCCGGCTTGCCATCCGTTCAGGATGGAAAACATCAATGTCGTCAGGCTTTTCACCCGTTCCAACAAACTTGATTGGTTTGTTAACTACTGCTTTAACACTTAATGCAGCACCACCGCGGGCGTCTCCATCTAGCTTTGTTAATGCCACGCCATCAAAATCCAATCGTTCATTAAATGTTTTTGCTGTGTTGACTGCATCCTGACCAGTCATAGCATCAACTACAAAGAGGGTTTCAGCAGGATTTATCGCTTTCTTAATTCGCTCAATCTCCTGCATCATCTCTTCATCAATTGCTAAACGTCCGGCTGTATCAACAATTACCGTATTGTAGCCCTTTTCTTTGGCAACCCTGACAGCATGCTGAGCAATTTCAACAGGATTCTGGTTTTCGGCTCCACTGTAAACTTCAACCTGAAGACGCTCACCCAACACTTTTAGCTGATCAATAGCAGCCGGCCGATAGACATCACAGGCAACCAACATTACGCTTCGCCCTCGTTTATTCTTCAACATATTTGCCAGTTTGGCTGATAAGGTTGTTTTACCGCTTCCCTGTAATCCGCTCATCAGAATAATTGCTGGATTAGGTTTCAGATTAATGTCGGTAGTGGTACCACCCATCAGCTTCACTAACTCTTCGTGAACAATTTTAATAAGCAATTGTCCCGGAGAAACAGCAATCAGCACCTGTTGGCCTAATGCCTTCTCCTTAACTGTATCTGTAAACTGCTTTGCAACTTTATAATTAACATCCGCCTCAAGCAATGCTTTCCGCACTTCTTTCAGTGTTTCTGCAACATTGATTTCGGTTATTCTGCCCTGACCCTTTAATACTTTAAAGGCACGATCAAGTTTATCACTCAGGTTTTCAAACATAATTCCTTAAAAAGATGTGCAAAGATAACCTGAAATCCAGGAACTTCAGGCCATTACAAAAACACCTTCACGCATTTTCATTTTGATAGATTATAGCAGAACCTGCGAATGGTTGCCGGATTTCAGGATTTTTGACTTCACTCTCCTTATTCGATATGCTATAACTACAATCTCACACTGAGTTTTTCACTTAATGCACTTTCGTTTTTATCAGGGTCTTCGGTGCTGAGCTGATAGAAATAGAGTTTACCTTTCACCACTTTGTTGTCTGTAAATTCCTCTGCCCTGCTGTCGGCTGTTCCTATCAATTCGGCTTTTTGTCCCTGAGCAGTTCTGTAAATTCTGATTTTTAAATTTTTATCATCTCCAATCTGCCCCCATCGAATAAGAATTTTATCACCTGCTAAAAGGGCACTTATTCCTGATGGTACGGGTAATTGCACTTTATCTATCACAACCTTTACCGGTTTGCATACCACACTTTCATTACCAAAAATATCTTTTACACTTACTGCATACTCATAAGCAATTCCGGGAACAGCTGTAGAATCTATATAAAAATTCTTCTCTGTTCCTTTTATATTTTTTAATAAATCAGTAAATTCTTTTTCTCCGCTAATTCTCCGGTAAACAGAATAACCCAATATATCATTCACTGACTTTCTAAGGTCGTCCCAAATGAGTGTTACCACACCGTTATTCAGCCGTAAGCGAAGATGTTCAGGTGAATTCAGTATCACCTTGATGCCCGGATGTGCACTTGCTGTGTCAGAGAAATCGCTGAGCTGATTTGCATCACTTACCGACTTCACAGCATATCGGTAAACCTCTCCACCACTCAGATTCTTTGAAGTATCAGTAAATGAGTAAACATTTCCTCCGGCAGGAATCAGTCCGGAAACCTGAACAAATTTTTCACTGATGTTCATATTGCGATAAACATAAAATCCACTCACATACGGCTCGTCAAATTCCCAGTGAATGCAAATTCCGTTGCTGACAGTTTCTGCTACAACATTTTTTGGACGATCGGGTTTTTCTGATTTGTTGTAATAGAGTGCTGCAACCTTAGCAGTAGCCACAGGTTCCTTTTGTGCAGAGTGAAGCAAGAGGTAATAGTAGTAATTCTCACCTGCTAAAGGAACCCTGTCCATATAAACAGTATCAGAAACAGGAACCGTTGCAATGCGCTGAAATGATGAATCAAAATTGCTGCTTCGCATAATGGTAATTCCATTGAGGTATTTTTTGTTTTCGTACTTCCAGCTGATTCTTATCTGATGATCTTTTTGAGTTCCTGTAGCTCTCAGGTTGGTAACCGGAGGAGCATAATGATCCATCATACTGCCTCCGGAACAAACTGCACCTTTGTTGCCTGCATTTCCATATATATCTACGGGCTCAAACTGATATTCATACCATGCAGGCTGCAGTCCGATGGTGTCGATGATGAGTAATACAATGGAATCATTTCTGAAATAAAAACCTTTCTCAGGTTTAATCCTTCTGAATTCATTCTTAGCAAACACACTTCTGTAAACATTGAAGTGCGCCATACTCATAGCTGACTTTGCAGCCCATTCGATAACCAGTTTTCCTGAAGCAAATTTTACACTTGAAGTTTTAATAGCCGGAAATGCAGGTGAAGGTTTCCATGTAACAGAAGGTGTTTCACTGATATCACTTTTATTTCCTGAAGCCTCAGTTTTTAAAATACGATAAGTATATGACTGATCTTTTCTGAAGGTAGTATCAAGAAAAGCGGTGCCTGCAATGAGATGCATCACCGGAAGATTGTCAGTAAATAAACTATCTGTAGTGTTGTTCCTCTGCAGATAATTCCATTCATGCTGCAAATCCTTATTCGACAGTGGATCGAGTTTATCAAACGATTTCGACCATTTCTGATTTAGTGTTTCCACCTCTGAAAATGTTTTGGCAGCAGTTGTTTTACCAATCACATCATAACTGCTTGCATTTTTTGCCTTGCGCTCAATGGTGTAACTGAAATTTTTGGGAATTGAATTTCCAAGATAAATTAAAATTCCTTTTTCGGCAGAAGCAGCAACAGGTTCGGAGCCTGCTTTTTTGCTCTGTGCCGGAAGTTGAATGGTGACTGCACTTAAAACACTCACTATAATTATTTTTTTCAGCATTGCTTTTAAAATTAAATAATTAAAACAATTACCAGTTTCCTGTCATATTGGACTGACCGCTACAATTTCCAAATCCAAATGACAAATCAGTATTCCCTCCTGAATCCAACGATAAGTTCACTTTGATACTCTGACTCACTCCAACACCTCCACAATATTCGCAACAGATGCCGTCACTCCAGCAAAGTGTGGGAACACATTGCTCAACACTTCCGCTTATCGAAAAACTTCCGCAGCCTTTCAGAGAAAAATTTCCATTTGAAGAAGTATAAATTCCTTTCATACCCAGTTCAGCTCTTGCCTCTGCACCAAACTTGGTGCAGGTAATTGAAGCACCTTTGAGATAGGCGTGCACAAATGCCATGGCACCAATTCCATATTCATTTCCTGCATCATCAAACCCCATCCACAATCGCGCATCAAGTCCTGCCTTGGCTCCGAAAGAAGCACTGATGACACCTAAATCAACACTGTAATCAGGTATATTAATGACAGGTAAATCTTTCATTCCTGTAAAGAAGAATCCTGAAACTTTATTCTGAATACTTGGCGGTACATTTTTGTCGTAGGCATATTGCATTATTTTCTGAGTGATATCGGATGAAATGGAACTGTAATCACCTACCATCATTCCTGCATTTAAAGTACCAATGCCCGGAGTTTGCACAGCACCACCGGCAAGAAAATACCATCCGCTTCCATCCACCACCATGTTGGCAGTACCTGAAATATACAATGCACCAATTTGTTTGTTCAGTTGCAAATCGCCAATAAATCTTGAATTGGGAACATCATACGTAATTCCAATATCACCAAATGCAGAAGGAATATTCTTTACTTCCACTTTCTGATTATTTGCAGTTACTGAACCATAAACCGTAAAAGTTTTACGTGTATCACCCTGCATTCCTTTGAAGCCATCCATTCTTCCGGAGAAAGTGAAATTCTTCCATGCACCGGTAGTCATATCTGCATCCATTTTACCTTCAATATCTGTTAATGAGCCACTACCCAATGCCATTTTTTGATTCTTTGGATTTACTTCAATCCATGCAGCGTTAGTAGTTCGATTGAGTTGTGCTTTGAGATTAATTCCTTCTTTGTCTCTGATTGTACCAATAGCTGTAAACTTTCCTGTGGTCAGCTGCTGAGGATGATCATTGAACTGAATATTGGCAACAAAGTCCACATTACCCGGTCCATGCAAGGATACATTAATCGGATACAATTCAAACTGAATTTCACCGGCAGGTTTGGAAAATCGAATTGCACCTGAAACCTCTTCCAGTTGCGGGATATCCAAATCAATTCCGCATGCAAAATCAAAATACTTATCGCCTCCGGTAAGTCCAAGAGGTTTAGCTTTGAGCACATTGTAGAAAGTAATGATCTGAGCCTGATTTCCGGGAACAATAATCTGATCACCATTGCTGATAAGTGAGAACTTCTGAAACTTGATCAGGTCACCAGCTTTCATGCCGGGTAAATTGCCAATCGTAACTCCGGGTTGTCCGCCATCACCAATGATTCTTAATTCCCAGTGAGGTTTATGGTCATTGCCTGCACTTGGGTTATAACCAAACACAGGATTGTTTGCAACCACATTCACAGGAGTTACTCCGGCAAGTGTAAGACCGTTAACCTGAGCATCACCTATTTCCAAATCATCCGGTTTGATACGGACATTCTTTAAAGGAATATCTACAACACCTGTTTTCAATGTTCCTTCAGGAATATTGATGCTTGATGAACTTTGTTGTAAGATCCAGTTGTTACCCACAAAATCCCATTTCTCCAATTTGAATTTTATTGGATTGTTATTATTCAGCGGATCGAATTTGTCAGGATGGATCACTAACTCACCTGCATCAATTTCCAGTTTAGAGGGTATCATTGACGGAATATTTTCAATTGACAAAATGGTAGCCAGATGGATGCTGTTACCTTCCAGGTATGATTTCTGATTATCTGCTTTTGCTTTAAATCCATTGAGCGTATAAGTCAGCACTTTACCGTTTAAATCAGCAACGCCAAATTTTTTCTTTGCATACCCCCCTACATCAATACTTGTAACCGTTGTATTAAGTGAACCCTGTTTATCTGTCAGTGAAAATGCATTATCCTGATTACTGTTAAATGTGATATAATTCTCTGAAATTTTAAATCCTGATTTCTGAACAGCAATTTTACCCGAAATTCTGCCTTTGTTATTCATGGATGAGATGATGATCACCTCACCGCTTTCGGGAGTCTGAACAACACCAAAAGATTGTTGCAGCATCAATTTAAGACTTGCCAGATCACTTGAAAATTTACTCTCTGCAGGAATACCGACAGGAATATTATTTTTTAACTCAGTGCTTTTCTTAATCTTGAGGTTAGTAAACGGGATATTTTGTTTGTTATCCTGCAACGTAAAGTTATCATTGGCGGGAATATTAATCAGATTTCCGCTGAGTAACCATGTGCCGTCTTTTTGCTTTTCCTTTGATTGTACATCTACATCAAAACCAAAAATCTGATCAATGACAATTTCTTTATCTATTTCAAGATTAAAATCAAGTGTATTCACCAATTTGACAGAAATATTTTCAGTATGACTGATAATATTTGGCACTGCTCCCGGTTTTGAAGCCCACACTTTTTGTGTAGCAGGAGTCATTGGCACACCTTTCAAAACATATTTCCCCTGAGCATCGGTTTTTGTTTCAAGGTTTTTTCCATTACCCATCTCAATATAAACGGTTGCACCTTCCAACGGAGCTTTTGCAGTTCCGAGTGTAACTGTTCCATTGATGACAGCTGATTTTCGGAGATAGGCAGGACCGTAAGTTTTCATTTCTTTCGAATTTTTCACTCCGGAAAGAGAATATGTTCCTGTTTCATAGTCTGCATCTGCAGGAGGTGTGATAATAAAATCGAAATGCTCAGCCATACTTTCGAAAGTGAAACTTACATAACCTTGTTTGTCGGTTACCTGCGAAATCTGCTGACCCGGAAGATCAATTTTTACAGTAGCTCCGGAAACCGGTTTGGATGATCCAGGCAAATTCAACCGGCCTGGTGTATTTTTTTCGAGAACCTGAAAACGGATACGTTTTTGCGCCTTAAAAACGATGAATCTAATAAAAGGCTGATGTTTGCCATCACTCACTTTGATATTCATTATGGTATCCATTGCAAAGTATCCCTGATCCACAGGTTGAATTGAGATTTTTCTTTTATTACCTGAGGGTGCTGCAGTTCTGAATGTCTGTCTTGATTTAAATGTAATATTACCTCTACCGCTACCCTGTCCTATCAACTCTGCCAGAGTGGTTACCTTAATCAATCCATCAATATCAACATCCGATTCAACAGCATTTCCATTCTCATCTTCTACATAACCGTTTATCCAGCCATCGGGTTCAAGGCTGAAGTCAATGTTTGTCTTTTGTTCACCCCATAACATAGGCGGCATGGGTGGGTTAGCAGGATAAGTGCCACTTTTAAATCCATCGGGTTTGGTAATAAGGGTGCGTGTTGGACCAATAACCTTACTTGTTTCACCAATTTTAAAACCTTCTGTTTCTACATCCAGGTTGTTGAACTCATATCTTCCGTCACCGTCTGTTTTCACTACAGTAAATAATTTCGATGGATCGCTATTGTTCTTATAGCCGTTGATGCTTACAACTTTTACATCAACAAAAGGTTTTGCACCTACATTTTTTGCAACTTCCACTTTCCCTGCAATCCGTGGCCGGCCCGGATAAACACCTACACTGTCAGTATAAGTTTTCACTACCAACTCACTGTTCCAAATAATGGAAGAACCATATTGTATGGGAATTTTAAAACCACTGCTTGGAATATATTCACCAATGGAATTAAACGGAAAATAATTTTTGTCTTTATCCCATAGCGGATAATAACTTTTTTCTTTAGGATCGAAGATAAATTCACCGGCCATTTTATCTGGTTTGCAGTTGATGTAATATCTGTCTGCAAAGTTGTTTGGGTCATGCTGAATGAGGTTATGAAAAATAGCATAACCCTGACCATCTGTAATTTTTTCAGATGAATTATTTGCTCCTCTGAAATAAACAACATTTGCTGTTTTAACTTCACCTTCATCAGGAGGTGCATTCGGTGGTTTTGCTTTACGCAGCATATATATTGGCACACCTGATAAGTATGTGCCTATGCCTTTGTAGCTATCCCAGTAGGGGCTATTTGTCCATGTTACTCTTACCTTCAGGTTATAGCTTTTAACTAATGCAACTAATGAACCTACATCCACACCTTTCCATGGATCAACCTTGATATTTGCATCTGAACTGCAGTAATAATTATTTTCTACCTTGATGCGATAAACTTTATATAACTTACCAATGGCAGTTTTTTTAAATTCACCTCCACCGGTTGTCAAATTAAATTTATCATTAATCAGTCCGATTTCATTCTGCACATTCAGAAAATTAAACTTAAAGTTTCCATCTGCATCCGTAGTTGTGGTAGAAATAACTTTGTCCATATCTTTAAAATAAGACTGGGTATTGTAAAGAGAACCTTCTTTGATTACTTGTCCTGAATATGTTTCATTATCTATTTTTCCGTCTAACACATAGGTAAGCACCAAACTGATTTTGGTATTTGCCAAAGGTTTTGCACCTGTTGTGCTGAGAGGTTCCTGATTGTATTTCATTTGGTCAGGAACCGGTTGGCCCGGCAAATGTGTGGTTACATTATAGTTTAAATTTGGAGGTTGATTTCCCACGGTTGCTCCTGTTACTCCGGTCGCAGTTTCAAATCTGTACAACAGTTTTCCTTTTACTTCACTTACAGGTACTGGATTGTAATTAAAAGCCTGGTAAAACTGCCCGGCTAAAGTAACCGGTGATGCCTGAACAATGGAAATGACTGCAGTATTACCATAATTAAAAGTCGTAACTTCACTTCTGCCATCATTCTGAAATACAACTTTCTTATTCAAATCCCTTGCAATAACCTGCACAGCATAGGTGGCTCCGGTGTCGAGTTTCAAATCATAAGGCTGAGTGATATATTGATTAGTAAAAAGATCTGTCTTGATCAAAGGGTTATTGGCCTTATATCCCACTGCAGCATTTATTGCATCATTAGGCGATTGACCGGGCATAACTTTTACTGCATACAAATCATAAACTACTTGAGCACCCATGATATTTCCTGCAGGAGGAGTCCATGAAAAAATAACATGGGGCTGAAGCGAAGGAACAGTCTGACCGTTGAGCGGAGACATGATAACAGGTGGAGCAGCATACATTATGTTCAAGGGGAAACAGCTTTCATCAGATGCAGGAAGGGCTATCCCATCGAAATCTATCGCCATTGCCTGGACGCATAGCTCCCAGTTTCCTTCTGGAAGTAGGTCGTTTTTCAAAACAAGAGGTAATAATTCAGGGAAACTACTCCTGACAACTTCCTTTCTTAAAAACCGAAGCTGAACAGGATCCACCGTAAATACTTTTGTTTCGAGCGGATTGAAGGTGAGCAGCTGGGATGGAGCATAATTCTCTATCGTTGTAATAAACTCGTCTGATGTTCTTTTAAGGCTGCCATGAAGAGTTATCCTGTCAATTACAGCCGAAGTATTAGGATTCACGACTGTGATGATGACCTTGTTGGACAAATCGGCATACTCACTGAATACTGATGATACTGGTGGTTTAGCAACTACGGTTACCTTCAGAGGCATAACCATAATCTGTGCTGACACAGGCAGAGTAAACCATAATAAAGAGAATAACCATAACAGACGTTTAATCTCCTTCTTTGAAATAGATAGTAGTTGGCCTGTTTTCATTGTTTGGAATTTTAAAATGTCAAACCATATATAATTTGAGTAGATAACTCACTGAAATTCTGTACCACAAGTGTATTAGTGGTGCTGTTATTCAGATAATTAAAAATTAATTGAAAACGATGTCTGTTCTTAACCGGCACTGTTACACCAATCGTCATTCTTGTAGTATGACCATTTGATAGCCCGTCAAATGTATTTGTCATGTATGCAAGACTGGCATTAGCCATTAGCTTCCGCTCAAGAAAAGGAGCAACTCCTCCAACTGAAAAGCCATAAGAACCAATATCGCCCTGAGGAGTTGTTGATTTAATATAATTAAACATGCCATTAACACCGGTACCTTGCTGAATCCACGAATGATTATATCCGGTAGTAAATGAATAGGTACTCAGATCAGCAACTGATCCAATACTACTTTCAGGTGTACTTAAAGACTGATATGTAAAAACAACATTAAGATTCCTGGCAGTTCGGCTGTTTACCCAGTTCAGAAATGGGGTGATAACCACGCTGTTATTTACCTGCTTAAAAGGCTCTGCATTCAATGTGGTAGGTAGCGGATTATTAGTAATTCCATAATTATTAAAGTTAAGATTGACTCCAAAACGGGGTGCAGGTATATAACTCACATTTACGCTTCCGATAAAACGCTTTGATGTAATTGATTTCTGTTCATCCAGGTTATCTGACTGGAATCCTATACTGGTATTAAGGTTAAGCCTTCCGCTGTCAAGCCTGAATTTATTTGCAAAAATGATTTCTTTAAGATCCGATTGAAAGAAATAAGCACCCATTGATTTATAATCCGGGCTTATTTTTCTATAAACAAGTTCTGTAGTCCAGATAGAAAACTGGTATCCGATTCGGGTCTCTCCGGCAAAATAATAATGAGAGGATATTTTATTGGTTACAAATGGCTCCATTAGATTTTTAACCCATTCCTTTTGATTGCTTCCCGAAGTACTTTCTGCATCATTTTTATTTAACGTGTAAGCGCTCAGGCCAATTTCGGTTTTCCAGGTCAGATTCTTCTTAATTGTGACTTTTGTTGAAAGACCAATGGCTTTGTTTTCTGCTGCCTGAAGTGAATCTTTCAATCCGGGGGATAAGGAGTTCTCATCATCCCATCCTTTAAAATAGCTCAGGTCAATGTAATTGCTTGCTGACCCATAACCAATTTTAGTCGCCATTCCCATACGTTTATAAGTTGGTGCTGGCCTGATAAATACCGGGTTAATGTCCGAGCTGTTATCAATTTCGGTTAATTTACGCAATCGTCCATACATAAAGCCATACCGGAATTTACCCGGAGTAAGATCAAAACCCGCTCCTAACATGCGGTGTCCGGCTAAAGTATATGGTGAGTATGACAGGCTTTGATAACCCAAATGTAATTTTACCCATTTATAATATGGACTAATTCCAAACTGATTAAATGGCTGGTAAAACTTATTCTGATAATTCGAAAGAATAAAGGAAAGGGGTACCTGGATTCCTCCAAACTCAAGCGCAGCATTCCCGTTTACAAGCCAGCTAAACTCTTCCTTTCTTGGTTCAATACCATTGGCATTATAATGTTCAAGCTGAAGATTCAGGCCTCCGTGAATTTTAATTCCATTTTTTAGATTGAGATTTCCCAGATCCTGGCTGTAAGAGTCAGATTCTAAAGTTAAGAATACCGTTAATGACAAGATGATTAATAACCACTTATTAAAATCTATTATCATAGAAGTATTATACTAATTCCTTAAAAATTCTTCGCTTAGTTTTTCATCTTGTTGATTGTGGCTTGTTTTTTCACGGTAAAAGTAGAGCATTCATCAGAATAAAAAAAATAACTGTTGGTGAAGCATCTTTTTTAATTTACCCGTTATCGGCAAGGATTTCCTCATCTTTCTTTAACTATTTTCGCCCGTTTATGCCACGGTATTTTTTAGAAATAAGTTTTAAAGGAACTCGCTTTAACGGCTGGCAGATTCAGACTAATGCAACCGGAGTGCAGCAGATTATAAATCAGGCACTGACAACCCTGACAGGAAAAGAAGTGACCACACTCGGATGTTGCCGGACAGATACCGGAGTACATGCACTGCAATATTTCCTACATTTTGATTCGGATGAAACTTTTTCTGACAGACAATTGTTTGTTTTCAACCTGAATGGGATTTTACCTGAAGACATTGCCGTTTATGATGTTTACACTGTTGATAAAAATTCTAACGCACGGTTTGATGCCTGTAAGCGAACTTACCGGTATTACGGATACCAGAATAAAAATCCGTTTTTGAAAAATTATGCCGGAGCCTTCTTTTTTGACCTGGATGTGGAGAAAATAAACGAATGTTGCCTGAGCCTGTTAAAATTTGCTGATTTCAGTTCATTTGCCAAGCGAACTGCCGATCAGGATAATTTTATCTGCGATATCTATTCTGCAGACTGGAAGTATTCAAACGGACTGCACTGTTTTGAAATTTCAGCTAACCGTTTTTTAAGAGGTATGGTCAGAGCCATTACCGGAACTCTGATCCGTGCCGGTAAAGGTCTGATTTCAGTTGAAGAGTTTTGTCAAATTATCAGAAAGAAAGATCGCAGGCTGGCCGGAGCTGCTGTTCAGCCTCAGGGATTGTACCTGATGAAAATTGAATATCCATTTCTTAAAGTTGAACGCAAAGCATACTTTCCATTTGAAATCATCATGACATGAAGGGGAAGGTATATGATGTAAAGCTTTTGGCAAGAATCGGGCGTTTTGCAAAGCCTCACCATACCGTTTTTATTGCCTCTGTCATTCTCACACTACTCATGGCAGGCCTCGGCCCGCTCAGACCCTGGTTGGTTCAATATACGATCGACAATCCGATTTCCAATAACGATACCGGTGGACTAATCAGAATGACAATGATCTTATTAGCCCTGTTGGTTATTCAGACAATCATTCAGTTTGCTCAGCAGTATTATACCGGGCTGATCGGTTTACTTGTAATTCGTGATTTAAGAATTGCACTCTTCAAAAAACTGATTTCATTCCGCATCCGATATTTTGATAAAACCCCGATTGGTAACTTGATTACGCGTATGGTCAGCGACATGGAAACCATTGCTGATATATTTTCAGAAGGTTTAATTATTATTATCGGTGATTTGATTCAGATTCTGGGCATAGTCCTGTTTATGTTCTATATGGACATCCGGCTGACTCTCATCAGTCTGACCACTATGCCGCTTCTGATCATTGCTACCAATATTTTTAAAAAACGAATCCGAATCACATTTAATGATGTCAGAAATGCTGTTGCAAGACTGAACACTTTTGTTCAGGAGCATATTACAGGAATGCGAGTTGTTCAGATTTTTGGCCGTGAGCAAGAAGAAATACAAAAGTTTGATCAGATAAACAAAAGTCATCTGAGAGCCAACATCCGCTCTATCTGGTATTACAGTATTTTTTTTCCAATAGTTGAAATTCTTGCTGCCATTTCTATTGCACTGGTCATCTGGCAGGGTGCCGGTGATGCCTTACGCGGAGCAGTCGGTTTTGGTACGATAGTCGCTTTTATTATGTACATTAATATGTTGTTCAGGCCCATTCGCGAGCTGGCGGATAAATTTAACACCTTGCAAATGGGAATGGTCAGCTCGGAACGGGTATTTAAGATTATTGATGAAGAGGAAGAAGAAATCAGAGACGGCAGCCTTATCCCAGGCCAGATTAAAGGCAATATTGAATTCAGAAATGTCTCTTTTGCTTATGATGAGAAGAACCCGGTATTGAGGAACATTAGTTTTAAAGTTAAAGCCGGAACAACAGCAGCTTTTGTAGGTCCGACCGGGTCAGGAAAAAGTACCATCATCAACCTGCTTTGCCGTTTTTATGATATCAAAGAAGGTGAGATTCTGATTGACGGAATTAATATTAAAGATTACAACATTTATGAACTTCGTCAACGAATCGGACTGGTTCTTCAGGATGTCTTTTTGTTTTCGGGAACTGTAGCTGATAACATAACTTTATTTAATCCTGAGATCAGTAAACAACAGATTGAAGAAGCTGCCTTACAGACTGGTGCCTTAGATTTTATTTTGAAGCTTCCGGGTCAATTCCAGTTTAATGTACATGAAAGGGGAGCTTTACTCAGTACGGGTCAGCGTCAGCTCATTTCTTTTGCCCGTGCTTATGCATATCAGCCCGATCTGCTGATCCTGGATGAAGCCACTTCTTCAATTGATTCTGAATCTGAGGAACTCATTATTAATGCAACTCGGCTTCTATCTCAGAACAGAACCTCCATAATTATTGCTCACCGGCTTTCTACTATTCATCATGCCGGAGTCATCTTTGTAATGGACCACGGCCAGATTGCTGAATCCGGCACTCACCAGGAGCTACTGGATCAGAAAGGAATTTACAGTTCATTGTACCGGTCTCAGTTCAAAAAACTGAATGAAGCTATATAACAATACTTTCATACTTATTTTTGGCATAAAATGAAACTTCCACATTCCTTCCCCGCAATGGAAATTGCTGAATTGATTAAGGCAAAGATTTCTGGTAATGAATCTGTTATGTTAAGCGGATTAAATGAAATTCACAGGGTTGAACCAGGTGATATTTCATTTGTGGATCATCCGAAATATTATGATAAAGTTCTGAACTCCGAAGCCAGCGGTATTATTATTAATTCAGAGGCGGAATGTCCGGAAGGAAAAGTTTTATTTATTAGTGATGACCCCTTCCGGGATTTTAACCTCCTAACTGCTCATTTTTATAAAAGTGAGCAAATGATAAGCGCGATTCATCCAACCGTTAAATCAGGAAGGGATACCATTATTCATCATGGTGTGGTTATTGGTTCAAATGTGGTTATTGGCAATCATTCTGTCATTTTTCCGGGTGTAGTTATTTATCCAAACTGTATAATTGGTAACAGAGTAACCATTCATGCGAATGCAGTAATTGGCAGTGATGCTTTCTATTTTAAACGAAGACCAGAAGGATATGACAAGCTTAAATCCTCTGGCCGGGTAATCATTGGTGATGAGGTAGAAATCGGGGCAAGCTGTACAATAGACCGGGGAGTAACAGCTGACACCATTATTGGTCAGGGAACCAAAATGGATAATCATGTACATGTCGGACATGATACAGTAATTGGCCGAAACTGCCTCTTTGCTGCCCAAGTTGGTATTGCCGGTGTAGTTACAATTGAAGATGATGTTATACTTTGGGGCCAGGTCGGAGTGCAAAAGGATCTGACTATCGGTAAGGGTGCTGTAGTGCTGGGACAATCAGGAATTCCAAAATCGCTGGAAGGTAACAAGACCTATTTTGGCAGCCCGGTACGTGATGCACGTGAAAAAATGAAAGAACTGGCAATGATTAAAAGCCTTCCATCCATCATTGATAAACTCAGTAATACGTGAGTAACGAACTGAAATTTAAATCAACTCAGCTTCACTGGTTGCAACAAATTACCAAAGCGGTAAATTATAACCTTCCGGCTTCGAAACTCTTTGAAATTTATGAGCAGGTTGTAACCCGGCAATTCGGAATCGGGAAACTACTTCTTTTTCTGAATGAGAACGGATGGCGGCAGATGCTTTCTCACGGTGTAACTTATCAGGATTATCCTATTGATATTGAAAAAGACTTTACCAATCCGGACAATTTTCTCCCAGGGAATAAGCCCGATGCACACTGGGCTGCTCACTTCGAGATAATCATTCCAGTTACCATGAATGATAGATACCTGGCCTATGCATTTCTATCTGATTTTTCAAAAATTCTGGGTGATAAGAATGAAACCATTTCCTTTATTCATACTATTACCCATATCATCATTACCGGTCTCGAAAACAAACGGCTCACTCAGGAAAGTATAGCAAGAGCAGCCATGCAGAAAGAACTGGAACTGGCTGCTGAAATGCAATTAATGTTGTTTCCTTCCGGATTGGAAAAACTGAATGATTATGAAATCGCGGCAACGTACCTTCCCAATGGTGAGGTGGGTGGTGACTTTTACGATTTTATCATATTGAATGAAGAGGAGTCTCTTGTTTGTATGGCTGATGTTTCAGGTAAAGGAATAGCTGCGGCCCTTTTAGCCTCCAGCTTTCAGGCTCACCTTCGTGCCCTGGCCCCTTCTCATCTGCCTTTAACCGATTTGGTGCATCATCTCAACAAAACAGTTTTCGACAATGCCCGCGGAGAGCGTTTTATTACTGCTTTCATTGCGCTGCTTAACCGAAAAAACCGAGCAATCCGTTATATCAATGCAGGTCATAACCCTGCAATTCTGCAATCCGGCAGCAATCAATCAGAACTTAAATCTGGAACAACCGGTTTAGGAATGCTCAATGAACTCCCCTTTGTTGAAGAAAGTGAAACCTCGTTTGAGAAGGATACACTCCTTTTTGCCTATACGGACGGAGTTACTGAATGTGAAAACAGTAACGGAGAATTTTTTGGAACCGGCAGGTTGTTCTATTTATTGCAACAACAGTCCCCTTCGACAAGTGCCTCTTTCATTAACCAGCAGATTATTTCGCAATTAAAATCTTTTTCAGAGGGAATTCATTTTCAGGATGATATTACGATTCTTTCTCTGAGGATGAAATAGTCTGGGAACTTTTATCCTGGTTAATTTCAAGTGCGGTTAACGCTGCAATAAAACTCCAGTATAACACCGAGGCATTATCAGTATCAAGAAAGTAATTCATCAAACCGTGAACCCAATAGGTTGACAGTCCGATCAACAACCCGATTGCTAACCGCCTGGCCTGCTTATTCGCTGTACGGATAATGAATCTTGATGCATTAACAACAACGGTAATAATTATTGCGATAACCAGTAGCATTCCCGGTAATCCTTCTTCTGATAACGGACCCAGGTATTCACTGTGAGAGCTGCCAACCTCTCCAAAGTTAGTACTGATGATGGTTCTTTCATCAAAATGCTGAAACGGGGCATACTGAAACTGGTATGTGCCCGGTCCAAATCCAACTACCTTTTTTTCATTAAACATCCTTATGGCACAAAGCCACCGGTTGATCCGCTCAACATTAGAGGCATCTGTTGAAATATTTGAAATGGATTGAATATGCTCCCGATAGTCTGAAGAAGAATCTTCTGTATTCGATTCAAGTTTGACAATAATATCCGTCCACGAGAATATCACAAAACCAACCACTGAAAGTGCGACAACCCAGACCAGCCAGGTTCTGATTCTGAGAAAGAATACCACGGAGAACAGTATTCCTGCAACAGCACTTACCCAGGCTGCCCGTGAGTATGAAGTTAGTAAGCCAATAACCAGCCAGAGCAATATAAGAAAACTGATCGTTCTCCAAACAGATTGATACTCTTTATCTGTAATAAATGTGATTAACGGAAAAATTAGAAGGGAAATCACAGCAGCATAGACCGTATGATCACTGTAAAAAGGCGACATGGATGAATGAGCTGCATTTTTTGTCATTCCGCCTACCACCCATCCATTAAGGGCATAACCGATAACCAGGCTTAATGAAATAATATAAAGCCAGAGAAACTTTCTGATATTCTCAATTTTGGAGAACAAATGAGCAGCCAGAATATAATAAACCAATACAAACGTAATTCTGGCAATAGTTGATTTCAGCGAAACAATCAGCATGGTACTGGTTACAGTTGTAATCACCATCCAAACCAGTTGTAAACCAATTACAAGAGTAACCGGATGATAAAGAAGCCTTTTGTCAATAGATGCTCCGGTTAACAGGTTAAATAACAACACCAGCATAATCCCAAACATCAAAGCTTCACCCGGCAGGCTAATTCCTACTCCCAATCCAATATCCCCAAAATTAACTGAGAGCGGAGTCAAAAAAGAACAGGTTAACAGTAGTTTATCAAGATGATGAAATGCTGTCCAGGCTGTGAAAATCAAGACTGGAATCAGAAATACAATAAGATGCTTATGATAATGCAGGCTTAACATAGTCACAGCAATAAATGCAAATGACAATGAATAAAGGATTTTTTCCTTTAAAGTAAACCTGTCATGAATAATCATGCTTTTGCAGCAAGACCGCGTAGATTTTCAAGAATAACAATAAGCACAACTGCAAAAAAGAAAGCAGCTACCGTTGCTCCAAGAACAAGCAGCATTCGTAAAGGATAGCTTTTCTTATCTGCTATTTCAGGAGGAGTAACAATATGTGCATACGTAATTTCTTTTGTCAGATTTAACCGGGCGACATCGTATTCCTTCTTCGAATCGTTGTACTGACCCCGAATCCTCCATAAATGCTCTTTCAAAGCAAAATACTCTCCTCCCTTTTCAGCCAGTTTTTTTTCAATCTTATCAAGCCGCGAATTGCCGTTTCCGGCAACTCCTGAGGCAACAGCCTTATAATATTCTTTGCTGAATGGTTTTACCTGTTCTTCAAAATCGAGGATACCATAATCTTCCCTGATAATTTTTAATGCAGTTTCCATTGAGTCCATCTGAGTCTTTTCACGAACCATTTTTTCTGAGTATATTCTTACTACTTCGCCATATTTTTCACGAAGCATGGTTTGCATTTTTTGATTCAGGTAAGAAAGCAACGAATCACACAGTTGGTAAGCAACTACGGGATCTGTATCCAAAACCGATATTTCAACCGATTCGAACTGCGTCTTATTGATGGAAACCATCTCACTATAAGTAGAATATAAGTCTGCACGGGGGTGCTTTGATTTTTGATCGATCTGATATCGGTTAAACAAATCAAAATCACGGATAGCCATATCTCTAATATCATCGCTCTTCAACATCTGCATCATTTGTTCTGTTGGACTTTCAGTAGAAAAAGGATAAATGTTAGCAGGATAGACAACAGCTGCCGATTTAAACAACGGCTTAATAAATGAAGGCCCTGTAAAAATGGCTGATAAAACAAAAGCCAGAAGCGTGATTATCATTAATGGTTTCCACCACTTTTTAAGCAGAGAAGAAACTTTTACAATATCTGTTTTAAATAAAGAAGGCTGAGACATGTTAAATCAATGGCCGGCAAAAATACATTATCATTGATACCTGATAATCATAAAAAGTGATTTAAGGTTAATCAGCTTAAGCACAAAGGCTAACACCATACAGATTAAACTGCATAACAGGAACTGAGCAATCCAGCCTGAAGGCAGAAAATGGCTTAGCCAGGTTAAGGTAAAGGAGAACCCAAGTAAAATAAATATGGAAAGCAGATATTTAAGATCAACCTTTAATCTGAATAAACGGTAAGCAACAATGACCTGGAGAATAGCAGATATACTCTGTGTGACCAGGCCGGCAACTGCTGCTCCAATAACATCGTACCTGGGAATTAAAGCCAAATTAAGCGTGATATTCAGAACAACTGAAATACTGGCTATTATATTCAGGTATCGGGTGTTGTTATTAGCAGTCAGCAGTGTACCATAAATGTAGCTGGTTGACACGGCACCAAAGGTGAACATCATCAGCCCGAAAGGCATGGATGACAGCTCAGCATGTTCATGATAAAGTAATTGCATAATCTCGGTACGGTAAGAAAAACAAATCACTCCGAGAATAAATGCCGGAATAACCAGCAAACTGTAGGATAACCGGATCAATTCATTGACATCTTCCCTGAGTTTAATCATTCTTGAAAAGATCGGAAACAGCAAGGCGGAAAAAAGATAAGCAATCATTGAAGCCGCATCTAATAGCCGGAATGCCTGAGCATAAATTCCGGCTTTTTCCTTCCCATCCTCAAGTAACCGTTCAATCATAACAGCATCAATCCGGAAATAAATGGCCATCAGTAAAACCAGCAAAGCAAAGGGATAACTTTTTCGTAAAACCATTCTGAAAAATACCGGATTCCAGGTAAGCTTTTTAAGTTTTGCTTTACGTGCTAGAAAATAAAATGCGATTGCTCCGGTTAGAATGTAAGAAACTGTCTGCGCATAAATAAACCACTCAATCCGCATCGGAGTATCCGATTTTCTAATCCAAAGTAGATAACCTACAATCAGTATCATCAGAAAGCGGTCAAGTACACTGATAAGGCTGTCCTGTTTAAACTGATGAAGTCCTGAGTAATTTGTTCTTACATACAGAATAAACGATATCAGAACCTGATTAAAGAGTAACAACAGCAATAACGGAGCATGGAAAATATCATATCCGATCAGCCAGGCTACGAATAAGCTGACAAGAAAGTAAACAACCGCAAGCAACATCCGGATTACCAAAATTCCTGATAGATGTTTATTCAGCAAAAACTGATTTTGGGCAATGTTTCTGTTATTAAAGCTGTTAATTCCGAGATCCAGCAGAATATTCAGCAGAAATGAAAAATTGAAATAGGCATAGTACAGGCCGTAATCTTCGGCACCTACTGCATTCTGAACACCACGGTCAATTCCAAGAATCCAGAATGGCTTGATCAATAGATTAAGTAAAAGAAGAAAAGCAAGATTTGTAATGAATTTTTTCTGCATTTCGACAGAATCCGGCTGTAAAAGTAATATTCTGCCTTAGGGCAACCGAATTTCAATTTTAAACCCGCTAATAACGAGTTGCTTTCTAATTTCGCCCCTGTCCGATGTTGTTATCTTCATTTACTGATTTCATTGAAGCCGGCTGTGATGAAGCCGGAAGAGGTGCTTTGGCAGGACCTGTTTATGCCGCAGCGGTCATTCTTCCGGCCGGTTTCAAACATCCGCTTTTAAATGACTCAAAGCAGTTAACTGAAAAGACCAGGTATAAATTGCGTGAAATCATTCAGGCTGAGGCTGCAGCCTGGGCTGTTGCCAGTTGCTCACCTGCCGAGATTGACGAAATCAACATTCTGCAGGCTTCTCTTAAAGCAATGCACAGAGCTTTGAGCGAATTGAAAACTATTCCTGAGGTTATTCTCGTTGATGGCAATCACTTCAAGTCCTGGAATAATACACCCCATCACTGTATTGTCAAGGGTGATGCAAAGGTTTACAGTATTGCTGCTGCTTCAGTTTTGGCAAAAACATTCAGGGATGACCTGATGACAGAGTTACATAAACAGTTTCCGGTTTATGGATGGAATAAGAACAAAGGTTACCCTACCTACCTGCATTTACAGGCTATCCGGGAGCATGGTCTGACTCCATTGCACAGAAAATCATTCCAATGCAAACGGCAGCTGCGATTAGCTTTCTAAATTCAGTTTATTAACATACCAGACTAGTATAAGTATTTAACTGCTGACTTTTAATCCAACACCCTTAAGATAGTTTTGAGGCCTTGAATGGTACGTACGGTTAAGTATTACTTAATAGTGTTATTTATTCTGATTTCGACAGCTGCGGGATGGTACTTTTATAATAGCTATACCCGTACTCTTGAAGGGAATCCTTTAAATGCGATGCCTGGAAGTGCAGCTCTTTACATTAAAACCCCAATTGACTCAAAAAACATTAAGTCCCTGATCACTCAGCCAATCTGGCAATTAATGAGTCTTCTAACTGAAGACGGTTCAGAACAGGGATTACTTAAGATTGATTCCTTTCTCAACGGATCTGGATTATACAATTCAGTTCCTGCAGAAATCTACATTTCGATCCATCCGGTTGCCGCTGAACAATTCGATTATCTTTTCCTCAGTGGCTCACCAGACTTATGCCGGGAAGAATTTGTTTTGAATTTACTGAAGCAATGGACCGGAAGTATGCTGACTGTTTCAAAACGCAGATATGAGGACAAGACGATTTTTGAAGTGTTCACTCCTGATCAGAAAGGTTTTACTTTTTGTATTTCTGATAATGTCCTTATCGGGAGCCGGGTCCCTTTCCTTGTTGAAGATGCTATTCGCCAGCAGCATGTTTCAGCCGGGAAATTATATAAGTTAAGCCTGCTCACGCGCACCTTTTTCAAAAGTGACAAGTCAGCTCAAACCTCCGTCCACATAAATTTTGAATCTGCTGCTGCACTCATTCAGTCATTCATCGGTAAGGAGTTTAACAATACGTTCGAATCACTAAAATCTTTTGCAACAATTACTGAATTAAAAACCGAGAGCCATCCGCAGCATCTGCTGCTTACAGGCAACACCCTTTCGGATGATTCACTTCAATTTGCTTCCTTTATTTCAAAACTCAAACCAATACAGGCAACCGCATTAGAGATATTACCCTCCTCAGCAGCATTTTTCAAATGGCTTGGAATGATTCATGCTGACAACTTACACAAGTATTTGCAAAATGACAGTGATTTCAGGCAGTTTGATGGAGTGTTCAGAAGTAAGCTTGGATTCTCTCCTGCCGATTCTCTTTTCAGGTACTTTAGTGGTGAGTTTATTACATCCTTACTCCGTCCTTCCTCGGTCAAGTATGAAAACAGCCTGATTTCCTTTATTCGTCTTGCTAACCCAAAGGCTACAGATTTACTAATGAATAAAATTGTCAGAATTACAGACAATAATCTCAACTCACCTACCCGATCAGAAACCTATAACAACTTAAAGATTCAACAAATACGATCTGAAGGTTTCCAACAGGCCTTATTAGGAAATATGGCTCCTTATTCACGAAATACATTTTTTTCAATAAACGGAAGTTATCTCATCCTCTCATCAAATGCACTTGCTTTAAGAACTTTTGCTGATGATTATCGAAGCGGCAGAGTTCTTATTAATGACAAAATTTTCAAGGATGAAATGAATTTTATTCGTTCCCACTCAAATTTCCTTGGATACTACCGGTTCAGCCAGAGTGCTTATTATCTCAAAGCCCTGCTTAACCATAAATTCAGTCAGCTAATTGAAGAAAAAGGAGAAGAACTCAACAATTGGGATGCGGTGTCATTTCAGCTCACCGGTAATATGGTTTCACCCGAAACACGGATTGCTGTGTTTTATGAATCAGCCGGACAACTTCCTTTACTTTCGTTAGTTGCTTCTGAAAAAACGGATTCTACTATCAGCCGGAATCTGTTCTCTGCTAATGAACAACAACAAACCTTTATCCTGGTTCAGGATGAAAATAACCAGCTTTACAAGATCAGTAATAACGGAAATATTGTATGGACGAACCTGATTCCGGGCAAAATTATTTCACCGTTATTCATTGCAGATATATACAGAAACAAACAAGAACAATATTTATTTAATACTACCGGTTACCTGATTGCTGCAGATGCCGGTGGAGACTTTATTTCAGGATTTCCGTTAAAATTACCTGAGGAAGCCAGTGGAGCCATGCTTGCTGTCCCGTTTGAATCCAATCTTCAGTCAGCAATACTGATTCCTGCGGCTAATGGAAGAATATATGCTTATCAGCCTGGTGGGAAAATATATACTTATTGGGATTATGCCGGGGATGAACCGGCAACTAACTTACAACATGGCAGATTCAAAGGGAAGGATTTTATTGCCTTAATTACCCAAACCGGAAAATTTAAGATTACCAATGCGACCGGGAATATTCTGTTTACCAGTGAGAACCATTACCATCTTTCCGGAAGCCGGCAAATTTTCACAGATACCCTCACATCGCAATTTATTTTCTGTACTGAGAACGGTAGTGTTGTTTTCTGCAATCCGGAAGGTCAATCAGAAACCAAAAACCCTACAACCTCGCTTGTCACAGATTTTCAGTATGCAGATTTTGACCGGGATGGTTCTAACGATTTAATTTTTCTAACTGGTTCTCAGTTGTCAGTTCTTAGCCGTGATGGAAAACAAATCTTGAATTATGATTTTAAGGTTAGAACTCCTGCCACACTGAATGTTTCAGTAATTGATAATAAATTATTTCTTCTTGTCTGCTCGGAAAAGTATAATCAAACCTGGTTATTTGAATATAAAAAAGGGCATTTTAAAAATTCACCGGTTAAGGGAGGTGTTCCCGGATTTGTTGCTGATATGAATAAAGACGGGAAACTAATACTGGTGACTGCTTCCAGAGAAGGGATGATCTATCTGTATGCGGTAAACTAAACCCCGCGAAGCAGTACACTTGATTTTTCTGATTTATTTCCAGAAAAAAATATCTGCTTTGTTTTTCGGTCTTCGTTCCTGCTGCCAGCTGAATCCCCTTAAACGAAACTCATTTGGATTGGTATCTGCAATTGGGAATAGTGTTCCCTCCGGCAATACATATAAATGTATTCCTGATACTTTCCCGTTTTCAATCCGAATGGTCATATCTGTACAATCTGCTCGATTGACTCCTGTAATTCTTCCCTTGCTGTTCTTAACATGGTAAACCGACTGCCCGTTACCTTCAACCTGAATATAGTCCAGTTTGCTGTCCTGAAAATAACCGGTCATATCTTTCCCTCTTATCTGGTCAAACCGGACACTGTCAACCGGTGAAGAAATAAAGGCTGAATTGAAGAGCAGCATTCTGTCAATTTTACCCTGGTTTACTAGAATGTAAACCGAATCAGCTGAAAGCTGATTGCTATCACTCCAGAGAACAGGCAGGCCATATAATCTGAAAGTACTGTCTGAGCTATAGTAAGCCAATGAATCACATTTTCCCTGAAGATCGGATTTAAAAATGCGGCAATGATGATAGGCAAACCACTTTCGATCAACTGTATGAAGGCTGTCCCATGTTGCATATAAGGTGTCTGAATGAAGAAACAGCGAATCTCTGCTTATCAGTTGAGATAATAATGCATCACCGGTTATCAGGCTGTAACATTTCCCATCATCGTAATCCATTTTCCGGCCCGATACAATCGCATTGTTTACATGGTCTTTAACTCTCACATTATTAAAAGCCGTTCCAACTGATAATTGACTGTCATAAAATAAACTGTCTGCAAATAAGGTTTGCTCTTTTGAAACAACATAAGTATCTTTTCCAAACCAGGATTTACCGGTTTCTGTCTCATACCAGCCATTCCTGCAGTAAATCCATGAACTATCGTTACCTTTCGATTCAATAATTGTAAATCCGGTAAAAAACACCTTCTTACCCGGAGGTGAATACTGCATGGAGTCGGCAGTCAGCTGGTACCTCGGATTGTCAAGTTCTACAGAATCTTTAAAGAATAAGATCTTTTGCTCTGAGAAATAGGTTCCACGTTTACTTTTCAGAATATTCTCACCATCCTTAATAACAGCTCCGGTTGAATAGGTTGCCTGATCAGTTTCCAGGCTGTAATTCAGTTCATCTGATGATAAGGTCATTTTTCCGTCATCCATCACAACATTCTTTTGCATAATTGCCAGGCTGTTCTTCCCAAAATATAACAATCTCTCACCGGTAATAGTCAGGCTGTCTTTCTGAACAATTTTTACATTTCCAAATGCTTCAAAGCGGTTTTCCTCGCTAAACCGGTAAGCACTGTCACAAAACATAACGGCATCGCTGTGACTAAACTGAACATTGCCAATCAGGCGGGCTGCATTTTTTCCGAGTTTTTCATCGCCTTCAAGAATGTCTGCATTCAGCAGATTAATCCTTTTCCCCTCCTGGGCAAAACTTTTGCTAACCAGAGAAAGAAACAGAATCAGGAAAAGAAGGAAACGCATTTTCTTTTTGATGCAGCGAAAATAAACTTAAGCAACTGAATTTATTTTGCTGTTTTCATGACTTCTTTTAATAACATAAATAATACACTTTGAGCGGCAACCTCAATTACCCGAAACCGGTCATTGCCAAGCTGGAATTTCCGGGTTACAATTCCATTCGGACCGGCAACAGCAGCCCATACTGTTCCAACTGGCTTCTCAGCCGAACCTCCATCGGGACCTGCTATTCCGGATGTTGCCAGAGCATAATCTGTTTTAAACAGTTTGCAGGCATTACCAGCCATTTCTCTTACTGTTTCTTCACTGACTGCCCCTTGTTGCCTTAAAGTCTCAGTCTTGACTTTCAGCAGATCCTGTTTAAGCTCATTGCTATAGGTTATCAGTCCGCCTTTAAAGTAAGCTGAACTTCCCGGAATACTGGTTAGCTTATGACTAACCTTTCCCCCGGTACAACTTTCGGTTGCAATCACTGTTGCATTCCGTACTTTCAATTCTTCCCCTACTCTTTTCTCCAAGGTATCTGTATCAAATCCGAATACATAATTTTTAATCAAAGGCAACAGTTTCTCAATTTCTTTTTCCATTTCATTTAAACTGTTTTCATTTGAATTTAATATTGAAAGCCGGAGTCTGACCATTCCAATGGACGGCAGGTACGCCAGTTTGATTTGTTTGGGCAGATCCTCTTCCCAGCCTTTTATTTTTTCAGCAATTACTGATTCACCGATTCCTTGAGTTAATATCGTACGATGAACAATTGCAGGCAGATTAAATTTAAGCCTGAGCTCAGGCAAAACATAACCTGTCATCATTGCTTGCATTTCATGCGGAACACCCGGCATGGAAACAAAGACTTTCTGATTTTTATCAAACCACATTCCAGGTGCTGTTCCATTCTTATTATAAATGGTTTTACACAATTGCGGTACTTCAGCCTGCTGGCGGTTAATGGGTGTTACTTCCTTACCTCGAGAACGGAATAATGCTTCAATGTCCTGATAAGCAGTCTCATCAAATCTTAGATCAGAGTTAAAATAGTTACAAAGTGCCGGTTTTGTCAAATCATCACTGGTAGGTCCTAGTCCTCCAGTAATTAAAATAATATCTGCTCTTGATTCGGCTGCTTTAAAGGCGTCAAGGATATGTTCCATCCTGTCCGGAACTGAGGTAATTTGATTTACTTTGATGCCGATTGAATTTAATTGCTGAGCCATCCATGCCGAGTTTGTATCAACAATCTGACCAATTAAAATCTCATCCCCAATCGTTATAATTTCTGTTTGCATACTTATGAAACCGTTATGAAAATCTTAGAAGGCAAATTTAATCTGAAAGCAGTGGCAACATCTTTGAACTCTCTTAGCAAATAACGTCTATGAAATCATTTAAACTTTTTATTCTGGCAGTTTTGTTCCAATCCTGCAATGTTCAGTCACAGGTAACAACCAAAGATATCTTAAATGTAATCAGCGGTTCAACAAGTGGCTTCACTAATGAAGAGGCAGTCAGGGCACTTAAAGAGGCATTAACAATTGGCAGTTCCAATTCTGCGGGTAATGCTTCAAAACCGGATGGTTATTATCTGAATCCATTAATTAAGATTCCATTCCCTGAGGAGGCAAAAAAAATGGAGGAAACCCTAAACAGTCTTGGTTTTTCTAAACAGACTGCTGAATTTATAAAAACAATGAACCGGGCAGCTGAAGATGCAGCTAAGCAAGCGGCTCCGGTTTTTGCTAAGGCCATTACTAAAATGACTATTACCGATGGAATTAATATTGTCAAAGGCAGCGACAATGCAGCAACTCAGTATCTGATCAATACTACTTCAATTTCTCTTAAGCAAGCCTTTGCACCGATAGTCAAACAGTCACTGCAAAAGGTTGAAATTACAAAATACTGGAATCCCCTGATGACTGCTTACAACCAGGTTCCGTTTGTATCACCAATGAATCCAAATCTGGATGAGTATGTTACTCAAAAAGCCATTGACGGGTTGTTTGTACTGATTGCCAGGGAGGAGTTAAAAATCAGAAAGGACCCGTTAGCTCGAACTACTGAATTATTAAAAAGGGTTTTTGGAAGTCATTAAGCAGTTTCTTCTGCCTGCCGTAAGAAAATAAAGGATAATTTTTTCTGCTTTCTTTGCGTGAATCCATTAAACGATGTCAATTATTCTAATCACCGGAGTATCCTCCGGAATTGGAAAGGCAACAGCCATCAAGTTTGCTCAACAAGGCTGGGATGTGATTATTACTGCCAGAAGAAAAGACCGGCTCCACCAAATTGCATCAGAAATAAAATCTGTAACCGGCTCATCGGCTTTACCTCTTGATTTTGATGTGCAAAACAGGAATGAAACCGAGCAGCGTCTGAATTCCATCCCTGAGAACTGGAAATCCATTGATGTACTGCTAAATAATGCCGGCCTTGCCAGAGGAATTTCAGCCATCCAGGATGGTGATATTGAAGATTGGGAAACAATGATTGATACCAATATCAAAGGGTTGCTCTATGTTTCTAAAGTCATTATGCCCTGGATGATAGAACGCAAAAAGGGGCATATTATCAACCTGAGCTCAGTTGCTGGTAAAGAAGTCTATCCGGGAGGGAATGTTTATTGCGCCACAAAGCATGCTGTTGATGCTATCAACAAAGCAATGCGAATGGATCTACTGGAGTATGGAATCAAAGTCACCTCAGTTAACCCGGGGATGACAGACACCGAATTTTCATTAGTCAGGTTCAAAGGTGACTCCGGCCGGGCTCACCGGGCTTACAGCGGTTATGAACCTCTTCATGCTGATGATGTTGCTGAAGTTATCTATTTTGCTGCAACCCGCCCTTCTCATGTCTGCCTTAATGAAATCATTTTAACTCCTACAGCTCAGGCCAATGCAATCCTTCCAATTAAAAGAACTCTATGAAATACCTGCTCCTGGCTTTATTTGCAGTAACGCTGCACTCCTGTAAACCCCATAAGCAGGTTGATCTTATTCTTTACAATGGGAAAATTTATACTGTTGACAGTAATTTTTCGGTTGTATCGGCCATTGTAATTGATCAGGGAAAAATTATTGAGACCGGCTATGACGATATTACAGATACTTATCAGGCAAAACTAAAGACTGATTTACAAGGTGCTGCTGTTTATCCGGGATTAATTGATGCTCACTGCCATTTTTACGGATATTCAACTGATCAGGTAAAAGCCAGCCTGTTTGGTACAAAATCCTTTGATCAGGTAATTGACACCCTTGTCAGCTATGCCAGAACCAATACTTTTAACTGGATCTTAGGCAGAGGATGGGATCAGAATGACTGGGATGTTAAAGAGTTTCCAGATAAGGTTGTTCTGGATTCTTTATTTCCGGATACCCCAGTTTTGCTGATGCGTATTGACGGACACGCCATTCTGGTCAACCAGATGGTACTGGATCTGGCAGGCATAACTGACAAGACTAAAATTGAAGGAGGTGAAATTGAAGTTAAAAACGGAAAATTAACCGGTATTCTGATTGATAATGCAGCTGACTCCATTAAGAAATTTATTCCTGATTTCCCGGTATCACTAAAAGCAGAAGCTCTGTTAACAGGGCAGAAAAATTGTTTTGCGGTTGGTCTTACCACAGTGGCAGATGCAGGACTTGGGAAAGAGATTATATTCCTGCTGGACTCTCTTCAGCAAGTCGGCCAGCTGGACATGCAGATCTATGCCATGATTTCCTATGATGAACAAAACAAAAACTATTTCTTCAGACATGGTAAGATAAAAACGGATAAACTTACCGTTCAGTCATTCAAACTCTATGTTGACGGAGCATTGGGCTCACGGGGTGCCTGCCTGCTTGAACCTTATTCAGATAAACCCGGCCATTTCGGATTTATGCTGAATTCAATAGATTTCCTGAAAACTGCAGCAGAAGAATCTTATAAATACAAATTCCAGCTTAATGCACACTGTATAGGTGACTCAGCAAACCGAACCATGTTGAAGATTTTCGGTAATGTATTAAAAGGGAAAAACAATAACCGCTGGCGGATTGAACATTGCCAGGTAATCAGTCCTGATGATTTCAGGCTGTTTTATGACTACAGCATCATTCCTTCGGTTCAGCCCACTCATGCAACCAGCGATATGTATTGGGCAGAATCTAGGCTTGGCCGGGAAAGAATCAAAACAGCTTATGCCTACCGGCAGCTCTTGAAACAATCAGGTAGGATCGCCAATGGAAGTGATTTTCCTGTTGAAAGCATTAATCCACTGCTGGGTTTTTATGCAGCCATCTCAAGAACAGACCGAAATGGTTATCCTCCCGGAGGATTTCAAATTGAAAATGCCCTAACCCGTGAGCAAGCACTTAAAGGAATGACCATCTGGGCAGCCTATTCCATCTTTGCAGAAAATGAAAAAGGAAGTCTTGAAGCCGGTAAAAATGCAGACCTTGTCATACTTGACAAAGATATCATGACTTGCCCGGTCAATGAAATTCCTGTTGCTAAGGTGAAGCAAACAATCATCAGCGGAAAAACAGTTTTTAATTCCTGGTAAGGCTCACTGTACAATTTTCAGATGCTGGCGGTCCAACCAATGATGTACGAGTATAACTGATTGTCATTGAAGAATGATCAACGGTTATTGCACCTTCAATCTGAATTACACCATTTAGCTGCTGCTGGTAAATTTGATAACCACCTTCTTTAGTAACAGCTTTAGTTGTAAATAATGCAACGGGGAAATCTTTCAGGGAAATAGTATCATTCGTATAATTAGAAGAGATGGTTACTGTTAAACTTTGGGCACCTGATGAAGAACAGCTTTCATTTGCACTGTAAGTACCGTCAGCTTTGATCACATAGACATCCCGCTGCTTTTTTTCTGATACATTATCATACTTATCCTTTGCAGAATAAAAAATCAGATAATGACCGGGCACATTCATATTTACATTTTTTGCAACTATTAATTCAACAGGCCCATCCTCAGGATCGGTTGCCTTGGCTCCCGGATCCATATATTCAGCATAGGTCTTTACAAATACCGAATCAGGATTCTTACCAAAGACTTCAACGATGGGTGGGTTATCATCCTTTTTACAGGAAGTAACAACGAACAATAAACATACGAATGCAAGGCAGTGCTTCATTATAACGGGTTTTCGACAATTTACGTAATCAGAATTAAAAGGTTTTTCAATTGCCGGTAATGTTTTGTATAAATCCAGTAAGCCTTTTTCCAAGCACAGCATTATCGTAACATTGTTCAACCAGTTTACGTGCATTTAAGCCCAGTTGATTTAATAGCTGTGGATCCTGCTTCAGCCGCAGGATTTCCTCAGCAAATTCCTGCGGAGTATCTGCAATCAGGATGTTCTTCCCATGTGTATATTCAATTCCCTCTGCCCCAACCGCAGTACTTATGATTGCTTTCCCGGCAGCCATTCCTTCAATAATTTTTACCCTCATCCCTCCTCCGGATAACAAGGGTACCATCATAACTGCTTTATCTTTCATATACTTTTTTGAATCACTGATTTGGCCTTCCACCTTGAGTAAATCATCATGCCGGTCAAATATCCGTTCCGGCATATCTTTTCCGGCCAGATAGATCCTGATCTGCGGATCTTTATTCCTTATAATCGGATAAACCTTTTCAAGAAACCAGTCAACTGCCTCCAGATTTGGCATCCAGTTCATAGAACCCAGATGAAAAAGAGAAAACTCCCCGACCGGGTGAATTTCATAGTCGCTTACATTAACTCCGATAGGTATTGTCAGTTTTGGTACAGTACTGCCAAGCCTTTCATAATGCAATTCATCAACCGGTGTGATTGGCAGAATTGCATTAAAGCTATTCAGCATGCTCAGCTCATATTGTTTAAGCCGGTTTGCCAGCAGATTGAGATACCATTTCTTTAAAGGGTTAGTACATGCGGCAGCAAGCCTTTCCCATATAACAAATTCTATATTGTGAGAACGAAGTATCGTCTTTGCTTTTGAATAGTGTTTAACTATGCCGTGGTAAGGAGACATGTACAGGCCCTCAAATAAAACAATATCATAAGCAGTCTGCCTGAGTTTATTAATCAGTACGCTTTCAAATTCAGCAGACCGGAATCTTTCAATATGAAAAGAATTAGTGCTAAACAAATTCAGAAATGCATCTAATGGATTGATTTCAAGATTCAGGTCAACTGTCTGAATGGAGACCGCGTCTGCAAATTCCCTGTTGATTTCATGAACAGAGACAAAACTTTTATTTGTATTGAATGAGAGCATGTCAAGATCAACCTGTTGCTGAAGCAATGCTTTAGAAATATTATACATTGCAATTGTTGCCCCGTCTCTTGGCGGGTATGGCACACGAATACAAAGCTGAATAACCTTCAAGTTGATCTTTTTTTAAAAATCCGTTTTACGGTGTTCCTGTAGCCATCTATATCAAAAATCACTGAATCATGAGTGGCCTTGTAAATCAATAATAGCCCGACCGGGAACAGCACCAGGGGAGCTATCCACATACCGGTAACAGGTTCAATGACATTTTCTTTCGCAAATTTCTCACCGGTAATTGATAAAATATGAAACAGGATAAAAAACAGAATAGATACGACCAGCGGTAAACCCAATCCTCCCTTCTTGACAATTGCACCGAACGGGGCACCAATCAGAAACAGAATAATACAGGCAATAGAAAGGGTAAACTTCCGGTGCCATTCAATATTGTAGCGCGTAATGGTACGGTTGCGGGCTGAGAGTTCATCTTCATTGTTGCCAATAAATATTTTAGCATTTCTTGCAAAGGAAATTGCATTTTCATACAAGTTAGTCCGGTCCTCATCTCTTAATGTTGTTTCTGAGTTAACCGCCTCAACTTTATTGTCATCTAATGCTTCCGTCATTGCTAATGAATCATTCACAAAACCAAGGTAGGAAACTGAACCCCTTCTCAACTCTTCTTGTCGGTTGTTGTAAATCATTTCAAGGCTGTCAATTGCCATAGTAAGTTGTTTAAAATTCAGCATTTGCCAGCTATCCTTATACCATTCTTCGGGTGTCCGTTTCAGGTTAAAAATTGAAAGATCAAACCGGATTTGTTCTTCTTTGAAGGAAGTTCGGGTCAATGGTCTGGTATTAACGCCATTGTCAAACTTAACTCCTTCCTCATAACTCCGGCCATTAAAGAGTGTGAGGATCATGAACTCCTTGTTATCTGCAATTTTCATCTCGCCTTCGTCTGCAAGAACCACTTTATTGTTTCCAAGTCCCTGAGTATGATCATAAATCATAATTCCAAAGAGCTTCCCTGAATCCTTATCCTTTTTGCTAATCCGGATTGAGTACCCGTCAATCCCGCTGTAAAACACACCTTCACGGATATCCAGTGCCGGTTTTTGTTGTCTTACATCGTATAATAAAGCTCCGCTCTTCAAATTAGCTACCGGCAGTACATAATTCGAAAACAGAAAAGCAAATACACTAATGAAGGCAGCGGTAATCAGTAAGGGCCGGAACATTTTAGTTAAAGAGACTCCAGAAGCTTTAGCAGCTGTTATTTCAAGATGCTCAGCCAGATTTCCATAAGTCATAATGGATGAAACCAGAATGGCCAGAGGTAATGCCAGAGGTATCAGAGTAACTGATGTAAAAAAAACCAACCTGGTTAGAACTGTCCAGTCAAGTCCCTTGCCAACCATATCATCAATGTACTTCCATAAGAATTGCATGATAAGAACAAAAAGGGCAATAAAAAAGGTAGCCAGAAAAGGACCAGCAAATTCTTTAAGTACCAACAGATAAAGACGTTTTATTCTCACCAACCTGCAAATTAGCGCAATGTTAATGAATGAAGTTCAGACCTTCAGGCAGGTAATTGTGTTACTTCAATTTCACAGATATTTCTTCAATCGTAGTAATCTGAACGGGTCATTGGCAAACCATACATTTGCCGTCTTTATTTAAATCATGGGATTAAAATGCGGAATTGTAGGTTTACCGAATGTTGGTAAATCAACTCTATTTAATTGTTTGTCAAATGCTAAAGCTCAGGCGGCTAATTTTCCTTTTTGCACGATTGAACCCAATCTGGGAGTTATTACGGTTCCGGATGAAAGACTCAATGTTCTTGAAAAACTGGTTAATCCTCAGCGGGTTGTTCCTGCAACAGTTGAAATTGTTGATATTGCCGGGCTGGTGAAAGGTGCAAGTAAAGGCGAAGGATTAGGGAACCAGTTTTTAGCCAATATTCGCGAAACAGATGCCCTTTTACATGTGCTACGCTGTTTCGATAACGAAAATGTTGTTCATGTGGGTGGGAGTATAAATCCAGTCAGAGATAAGGAAATTATTGATACCGAGCTCATGTTAAAGGATCTTGAAAGCATCAGTAAGAAGATTCAGCGCATTGAAAGAGCTGCTAAAGTTGCTGGTGATAAGGAAGCTAAGAAAGCCCTTGAAGTGGCAGAAGTTTACCGTCAGCATCTTGAAAGCGGGAAGCCTGCACGAACTGCTCCGGTCGAAGAAGAAAATAAAATTTATGTAGCCGATTGCTTTCTGCTGACTCAAAAACCAGTATTGTATGTCTGTAATGTGGATGAGAAGTCAGTTGTTAACGGAAATCAGTATACCGCAATGGTGAATAGGGCTATTCAGGAAGAAAATGCAGGACTAATCATCATTGCAGCTGCTATAGAAGCTGAAATTGCCCAGCTGGAATCATTTGAAGAAAGACAGTTATTTCTTCAGGATTTTGGATTGCGTGAATCAGGAGTCAGTACACTCATTAAGGAAGCTTATAAACTACTTAACCTTCAGACCTATTTTACAGCAGGTGAAAAAGAAGTACGTGCCTGGACCTTCCACAAAGGAATGACGGCACCTCAAACAGCTGGAATCATTCACTCTGATTTTGAAAAGGGATTTATCAAAGCTGAAGTGATTCATTATGACGATTATGTTTTATATGGTAGCGAGCAGGCATGTCGTGAAAACGGGAAACTATCTATTGAAGGAAAGGAATATGTAGTTCAGGACGGAGACGTAATGCATTTCCGGTTTAATGTCTGAGTCAGATTATAGCCCCTACAATTACAGCCGTAAATAAAGAAGCTACCGTACCGCCAATCAGCGCTTTAAACCCAAGGGAAGCCAGAGTCGATTTCTGGTTCGGAGCCAACGCTCCAATTCCGCCAATCTGGATTCCAATCGATGCAAAGTTTGCAAAACCACAGAGAATATAGGTTGCAATGATGATTGATTTCTGCTCAACAAAGGCACCACTTGCTTTCAGATTTCCTAATGAAGTATATGCAACAAACTCATTCAAAATTGTTTTCTCGCCTAACAACTGGCCTACCAGAACCATATCTTCTTTGCATGTTCCCATTAGCCAGGCAACTGGTGCACCAATATATCCCAGAATAAACTGAAGGGAAAATCCTTCATACCGGTTGGCTGTCATTGATGCAATGACTCTGTTGAGACCTGTTGAATTACCAATCCAGTCCTGCAAAATATAATTCACCAAAGCAATCATTGCAATAAAGACGATGAGCATTGCTCCTACGTTAATTGCCAGTCGCAGGCCATCTGTTGTTCCATTTGTAATAGCTTCTAAAAAATTTCCTCCAATTTTTTCTTTACTCACTTTCAGAGAACGGTCAATGTCTTCAGTTTGGGGCAACAGGATTTTTGCAGAGATAATTGCGGCCGGAGCCGACATAATAGAAGCAGCCAGCAGGTGTTTTGCATAAAACAGTTGCATAGCCGGATCATCGGCTCCAAGGAATCCGATGTACGCAGCCATTACACCTCCGGCAATTGTTGCCATTCCGCCACACATTACACACAGAATTTCAGACCGGTTCATTTTTTCAAGATAAGGTCTGATCAGCAATGGTGATTCTGTTTGTCCCAGGAAAATATTGCCAGCTGCTGAAAGACTTTCAGCTCCTGACATTCGCATGGTTTTGCTCATAACCCAGGCAAATCCATAAACAATTTTCTGTAAAATTCCTAAATAGAATAGTAAGCTGGTAAGTGCTGAGAAAAATAATATGGTAGGCAGAATCTGAAATGCAAAAATAAAACCCAATGATTGCGGATTACTGATCAGGTTGCCAAAAACAAAGGATGAACCATCTTTCGTAAAATTGAGAATCAGGACAAAAAAATTACCTGCTGTTTCAAATACATTCTTAACAAAATCAACTTTTAAAACAAGGAAAGCAAAGAGAATCTGAACTACAATTCCGGATATTACCAGCTTCCAGTTAATTTTTTTGCGGTGGCTGCTGAATAACCATAGAATCAGAATTAAGAAAGCAAGTCCTAATAGTCCTCTTAAAATACTGATTAAGGAAATACTTCCTTCTACAACAGGAGCAATATAAACAAAAGAAAAAAGTTTCCCGTTTTTGCTTAATATCAAGTGTTTTTCTGTACAGCTTATTATCCTGAAAAAATCGGATTTTAAATTGGGGTTGATTCCATTTTCACTGACAGTAGCTAACTCATTACCTTCATTGAAAATTTTAAATTTTGCATGGCTGTCATTCAGATATAATACCGATGAATCAACAGTCAGAACTTGAGGTTTGGCATCATTGATCAGTTCAAGAACCGAGTCCTTTAAATTCCAGGTACCGGTTGAATAAATTCCGTTTTCAGTGATCTTAAAAGTGAATTTATTCTTTGCCTGAGGTGACATTAATGTAAGGTAATCTCGAGCTTTTAAGCTATCTGAATCAGTGTTGGTATCAGGATTTTCGGACTCGAACTGCCAGTGTCTGACAATCCTTTCAGCAATAGGAATTTCCTTATCTTCCTTTCTGCATGACGTCAAGGATAACAGTAGAATAAATAGTGGTAAATATCTTACTGCTATCATGAACGATTTTCAGGAAGATTTTTTTCTGCGGTTTAATTCATCGCGAATCAGGGATGCTTTTTCATAGGCTTCTTTGTCTATTGCATCCTGAAGCATAGCCTGCAACTCATCAATTGGAATATTATTAAGGTCTTTATCCTTTGATCTGGAAGCCGGCTTCCGTTCCTTTTCTTTCTGGCCGGTAACCTCTGTTTCAGAAGATTCAGCACCTTCGTTCTCTTCGTCAACCATCACCCCAGCCTGTGAAAGTATATTCTCAAAAGTATAGATTGGACAATTAAAACGGACTGCCATAGCAACTGCATCTGAAGTTCGGGCATCAATTTCAACTTGTTTTTCACCGCTGCTGCAGATCAGCTTACTAAAAAAGATTCCTTCATGTAGCTTATAGATAACCACCTCATCTATGTTAATTTCAAAAGACATTGCAAAGTTTTTGAAAAGATCATGTGTAAGGGGCCTGGCAGGTGCCATATTTTCAAGCTCAACAACAATGGCCTGAGCTTCAAAACTCCCGATAATGATTGGTAATCGCCTTTTGCCATCTGATTCACCCAGAACCAGGGTATATGCTCCGGTTTGAGAATGACTTAACATTAAGTTGATCAGCTCAAGCCTTTTCTTTTTCATGTACCGGGTAAATTTAAGTCAAAAGTTTTGAATCAGTGGGCTGCTTTAAATCTTTTAACAGCATCGGTAAGCTTAGGAACTATTTCTAATGCATCTCCTACAATTCCGAAATCAGCTGCTTTAAAAAAAGGAGCTTCCGGATCTTTATTAATAACAACAATTGTTTTGGATGAACTCACACCTGCCAGATGCTGAATTGCTCCTGATATACCAATTGCTATATAAAGATTAGGGCTGATAGTAACTCCTGTCTGACCGACATGCTCACTGTGAGGTCTCCATCCTGCATCAGCTACCGGCTTTGAACAGGCCAGTGCAGCACCCAGTGAAGCTGCAAGATCTTCAATCATTCCCCAGTTTTCAGGTCCTTTCATTCCCCGGCCAGCCGAAACCACTATTTCTGCTTCTGGTAATGAGATTTTATCCGTTGCCCGAATCGTTTCCTTTACTTTCACTTTATTTTCTTCAGCACCTGGTTTGTAACTATTGATGACTACTTCAGCACTTCCCTCACCTTTTAAGATCTTATACGAGTTGGGTGAGATTGTGATAACTTTTATATCTGAATACATAGAGATATTAGCAAATGCCTTACCCGAAAAGGCTCCTTTCCGAACCTTAAATCCTGATGACACATCAGCCATTGAGATGACACCATCTGCAAAGCCTGCCTGAAGCTTTACAGCAACCCTGGGTGCCATACCTTTTACAGAGAAGGATGCTGATAGAAGCACAACTTTTGCCTTCTCTTCTGCAGCCACTGATGCAACAGCTCCGGCATAAGACTGAGCACTGAATGAAGATAGTTCAGGTGAATTACAGTGAACTACTTTTGAAGCACCATAGGCTCCCAGCAACTTAAGTTCTTCGGCTGAAATATTTCCAATTGCGACTGCCACACATGGCAAATTCAACATCACCGAAAGATCTTTGCCATAAGTTGTTGCTTCAAATGATGACTTTTTAATTTTCCCCTCAGAATGTTCTACATAAACAAGTACTGACATAAATTATATTTTAAGAATGATTAGATTTAGATAACACGAGCCTGAGTGTGAAGTAATTCAATTAATTTCTCCGGCTGATCTGCCGGAATTAACTGAACGGTACTGCGGGGCTGAGGCTTATCATAGCCAATAACCTCCGATAATTTAGGAACGTCAACCGCTTGAGTAACGGCTAAAGGTTTTGTTCGGGCACTCATTATACCCCTCATATTCGGAATTCTTGGTGCAGCCATTCCTTCTGAAGCACTAACTACAGCCGGTAAGGGACACTCAACAACTTCTTTTCCACCTTCAATTTCCCGTTCTGCAGTAAGCACTTTGCCTTCAATGGTTAGTTTTTTACAAATTGTTACAGATGGAATCCTCAGCATTTCAGCAACCATTGAGGGAATTCGGGCACCGTTGTAATCGATGGATTCATGACCACATAAAATTAAATCATAGTTATTTTCTGTTGCAGCTTTTGCGATCTGACTGGCTGTAAAAAAAGCATCTCTGGGAACCGCATCAACTCGAATGGCATCATTTGCTCCAACAGCCAGTGCTTTACGGATAACAGGCTCGGTTGAATGGTCTCCAACTGTAATGACAGTAACCTTTCCACCTTCTTTTTCAGTTAATTCAAGAGCTCGTGTTAAAGCAATCTCATCATAAGGATTTATGATAAACTGTACCCCTTGTGTTAACAAGCTTTTATTGTCTGGTGTGAAATTAATTTTTGTTGTTGTATCCGGAACACTACTAATGCAAACAAGAATTTTCATAGTTTAGAATTAAATGCGGCAAATGTAATTATTCGAAAACCTAAAATGGATTAGAACGGATAACTATTATATCAACTATACGTAAAAATCCAGCACCATGAAGTCTTTCAACCTGGCAATTACTTGGTTGTTTTTGTACAGCTATTTGTCTGCTCAAAATCTTGTTCCAAACAGTGGTTTTGAAGCATCTGTAGCATGCCCCAATTTACCTGGTCAACTTTACCTTGCTGCCCCCTGGGATACATTGAATACGTCAGCAGATTTATTTCAAATGTGCGCTCCTTCAACAGGCAACTGCAATTCAGTTCATGTTCCAGAAAACTTTGCAGGCTATGCAACTGCTCACAGTGGTGATGGATATGCCGGCTTAATGGCATACAGTTCAACTGCCAACTACCGCGAATACATTCAGACACCACTTATCCAGCCATTGCTCCCCGGTAAAATATATAAATTGAGTGCCTGGATTAGAAGGTCACCATCCTGTACCCATGCTGTTACAACAATAGGCATGACCTTGTCTTCAGGTGCATTGGTTCAATACAACACAACCTGGCTCGGCTTTGCTCCTCAGATTGAAAATCAGGGGCTGATGAACATCAGTAATCAGTGGATTGAATTGCTTGGATTTATTGTTGCTGCCGGTGGTGAAAACCACCTGACAATCGGTAATTTCAGAGATAATGCAAATAGCGGAATAGCAGCTGTGTCAGGATCAGGAAATTGTATTATTGACGGAGCTTATTACTATATAGATGATGTAAGTGTACAACGAATTGAGGAAAACATCAGCATCAACGGATCTACTATTACTTGCCCCGGTGTTGCAGTTAATCTGTTTGGGAATAGCAATACCATTGGATGGTGGTCAACTGCAGCTGCCCCGCAAACGTCAATTTCATCCTTACCTATGCTTACGGTTACTCCAACAACCACCACAACTTATTACTTTAACGGAATCCAAAACCGCGACTCTGTTACCATTGAAGTAATCAGCCCTCCTGTTGTAGAACTTGGTCAGCATGCAACCCTTTGTGAAGGTGAAAGTATGATACTGAATGCAAGTTGTAATAATTGCACTTATCAATGGTCAACTGGTGCAACTTCATCTTCCCTGACCATTTCCAGTCAGGGAATTTATTTTGTTACTGTTCAGAATGAAGGTTGTGCTGTAATGGATACTTTCTTACTGACTGTAAAGCCTGCACCTGAAGTAACATTTCAGCAGGGATTAAAGCTCTGCCCACTCACTTCTGAAGAATTGGTTCTAGATGCCGGGCAGGATGGTTCACATTATTTATGGCTTCCGTTTAATCAGACGACTTCTTCGATTACCGTAAGTAATCCCGGAATCTATTCAGTTATTAAAGAATATGCTAACGGATGCAGCCGTACCTCAGAAATTGAAATCTCAGAATCCTGCCTTCCTACGGTGTTTGTCCCAACCGGCTTCACTCCAAACGGAGATGGGTTAAATGATTATCTGAACATTGAGACATCCGGTTCAGACTCTTATTTAATCCGGATTTTTAACCGCTGGGGCAATCTGGTTTTCGAATCTTCAAGCGAGGCATGGGATGGGAAATACCTTGGAAAAGATGCACCTCAAGATGTTTACTGGCATCATACAGTTATTAATTATAAAGATGATTCGGGTAAGTCACGGAGTAAGGAAATCACCGGAAGTATCACATTAATCCGGTAAATCTTAATCAGTTTCTCACCAGTTTCTTATTTCTCAAATGCCGGGTCTTGTCACGCCTGGTTTTTTTTTCAAAATTTCTTTTCATTGCTGATTCAAGATCAACACCAGTTTGATTGGCAATACAAATCAATACAAAAAGCACATCTGAGATTTCTTCTTCGAGTAATTTCCTTTTTTCATTTGACTTAAAAGATTGCTCCCCATAAATGCGGGCAAACAATCTTGCCAGTTCACCCACTTCTTCAGTAAGTAATGCCAAATTAGTAAGTTCATTAAAATATCGGACACCATACTGACGGATCCATTCATCGGTTTTGTTTTGAAGTTCTTTCAGTGTCATAATAAATGCAAAGGAAATTATTTCATTAACAATCTGAGGTTGCTCCAACGGTCAATCTTATTGGTCAGGTAAAATGGCAAGTTGTCAATATATGATCATTTTTTAATGTATCTCTTTGTTTTTCAAAGTATTGAAGAAATGTTATTAACTAATGAATAATTATTTTTCAGTGTAATAAATTTAAGACTTACATTTACTCGCAAATTTTAAATGGCTGAGGAATTAATTACCCTCCTTTCTCTAGAAGATGTAAAAAAGGCTTCAGCTCTAAAAAGTAAATTAGAGCAAGAAGGTATTGAATGCCATCTGGATAAAGGATGGAAAACATCTGCTGTTAAGCTTAAAAAGCCTATTGAATTCAGAATTGAACTGAGAAATCTTCAAAAAGCATTACAAATTATTGAAGATGATGCAGAGTCCGAACCAAAATAGCCAATCTCTCTTTACAGCCAGTAAGTAATTGCTAATGATGTTGCCTGAAAAGATGGCCGCTGGATTTTAATATTAAATAAAAAAGCTACCCAAAAGAGTAGCTTTTCTGTTTAATATCCTTATCCTGATTATCTTTTAATAATCATCAATTTATTAGTGAATATCGACTCTGAATTCCTGAAAATTGTCAGCTGGTATATTCCGGGTGTAAGTTCAGTATGAATCTGAAAATCACCAGAATGATCATTCGGAATGTCTCCGCTGTTAACCAGTCTGCCAGTTAAGTCTCTCACTTCATAATTTATTGCTGCATCAGGTTCAATCTCTGCCAAATTAATAACGAAATCCCCATCAGACGGGTTTGGATAAACCAGGACTGCTGCATTATTTGAAGCAAGTTCACTAATCATCATCCTGCATGGCACTTCAACTTCAATTGCGGCTACTGTCATTTTACTGCAACCTCTTGAATCAGTTGCAACAACCCTGTATTTCCCTGCCGTTTTTGCATAATACTGATAATTGGTTTCACCGGTCAAATTCCATCCATTACGTTTCCACTGGTAAGCAGCATAACCCTGCACTTGTGCTTCTAACAATACACTGTCTCCGTTGCATATCGAAGTACTGCCTATAGCAGTAATTTCGGGGTTTACTTTCTGGACATTAATCTTTTTTATCCGGGAAGTGGTTGAGCAGCCTGTTGGACGGGTAACCACAACTTTATAAGAACCCTTTTGAGTGACCGTATAGCTTGGAGCAGTAGCCCCCTGAATCGGGTTTTGATGTTTATACCATTGATAAGTCAATCCGTTACCTGTATTTGCATGCAGCACCATTGAACTTTGAGCACAAATGGTATCATCACCAGCGGGGCTAATGATTGCTACCGGATTGCTTTCAACTGTAATATATCCTGTTTTTGTTTCACTAGTTGTTCCTCCATAATTACTTGTTACAAGCGTCACATTGAAGACTCCTTTTGAATTATAAGTAACTGTTGGGTTTTTCAATGATGAGGTTGCAGGAGTTCCACCGTCAAATGTCCATTGATAGGAATCTGGTAAGCCAGTTGATAAATCTGTAAATGAAACCGATCCCTTTTTACAAACCATGAATTTGTCAGCAGTAAAATCCGGTACCGGTGCAGCACATGCAGGATAAAGATTGTATTCAACCGTACTGAACAACCCACCGGCATCTGTTACTATAAGTTTAACACTGTACCAAATCGTATCTACGGGATCACAACCAGCAGGAGTAATTACAACAGTAGTAATTCGGTTTGTATCAACAGGTTGAGGAAACTGTTGCTGATTCTGGTGCAGAATCAATTGCCAGGCATAGAACAACTCTGAGGGACCATGTTCTGCATCAGTAACATTAGCAGCTAAGGGCAGATTACTTGGTGCAGACATTGAATATAAGTCTCCGTCATTAAAACTTGTAATTTGAATCTGAGGCGGAGTATTATTTAAATGCACTTGTAAATAAGTGGAATCTTTCAATCCCAGATGATCGGTCACAACCAGTTTTACATTATAAACAACCGGAGTAGCGGATATATAGGTTTTAACCGGATTAGAAAGATTACTGGTCGTATTATCACCAAAATCCCATAAGTAGGTTAGCTGATACCCTTCCGGATCAATTGAGTTGCTGCCAGTAAAATTTACCGTCAATGGAGAATTTCCATACTGAACATCCTGAGATGCCACGGCAACGGGTGGCGCATTATTCGGATCATTATAAACAAGCTTCCAAAGCTGTGATGGATAAGATACATAATACAATTGTTCATCTCTCGGATTGTATTCAACATAAACACACGGGCCTAAGGCACTTCCAAAGTCATAAACATAAGTAGGTTTATTATTGCTGTTAAACTCAAATTGTTTAATCCAGGCTTTAATAAAATCTGCATGGAAGTAGGTATTCTGATATTGAGCAGGATATTTTGTTCCAGTGTACCAGACACCGCCTGTTGATGATCTGCCATTGAAAACTGGACCCGGAACCGGTGAATTGGGATCATTTAATAAGATCGTACTCAAATTGTTACCAACAAAAATGCCGGTTCTCGCTATAGAGTTGCTATGCTCCCAGTCAATTGAGGGTGGTGTATGAACAAAAGTTGGGGTTGAAGACGGAATCTGCTGACTTGCATTACATGGGTTTGGCCAGGAATAGGGATTCAGCGTTTCCTGAATAATCAAGTCCTTAAATTTAATAAACTGATCTGTACATCCCCCAATCCCAAATAATGGATTCGGGGCATCCTGATTAAATGGTGAGCCATTTACATAACTGGATTGAGGGTAAAATCCTTCGAATAAAGGCCATCCAAAGTTCTGTCCAGCAGCTGTACAAACATCCAATTCTTCCCATGTATTCCAACCCACATCACCGATATAAATTGCTCCGGGATCACCGGCATTAATATCTGTGCTTCCTGTTCCTGGTCTCACTGTAATCCGGAAAGGATTTCTTAATCCCAATGCCCAAACTCTTGATTTAGCAGCCCGCGGATTTGCCGGATCATAAAAAGGATTTGAACCTAATCCATTTCCGGTTGCCGGATCAATTCGTAAGATCTTCCCATTAAGGCTGTTGATCATCTGACAGCGAAAAGCACCTACATTCTCCTTAGGTAACATAATTGTATCGGTCAGTGCCTGACTCCAGTATGTCCCGCTTCCGCTTCCCAAGTCAGCATAACTATAACTTGCCCCATCACCGGTCGAAATCAGTAATGAACCATCACTTCCAAAGGCAAGCTGTCCCCCCGAATGAGACTCATGTAGAACTGGGATACCTGTTTTTTTATCCTCACCCAATAAAATAAGACGACTACCCGGAATAGTTGATGTAAAGTTCGTTGCAGGATCCGCTGTATATCGGGTGACCCTGGCTATTGTAGCCGAATAATAATCATTGGTAGAAGAATTATAACTTGGCAGTCCAAAATTCATCAGATAATGACGGTCAACTGTATAAAACAAATAGTAATAACCATTAACCCTGAAATTCGGATCAAGCACAAACCCATTCAGCCCATGGTCCCTCCAGTTCCCTACTTCTTCACTGATATCTAATAACATATTTGGCAGTTTAACTCCATTTGTGTCTATAACCCAAATTTTTCCACCCTTTTCCCATACATACATCTGCCCGGTACTATCAAACCTGAATCCGGTTAATTCTGTCCAGGAATTGTTGACCAATACCCTCTGAAAATTTGGAGGTAATACCTGACTGAAGACACTAAAGCATAAAAAGAGGGAGGTTACCCAAATTATTAAGATAAACGCTACCCGTTTCTGTAGATGTGAACCCATAAGATTTTTGTTTTAAGTGGCTGCAAGGTAATTATGTGAAGATTCATCAAATAAAATATTTGGTAAAAGGTTAATTTGATTGGGTAAATAACTTAATCAATCCATTAATATCTGAGTTTAACCAAACGAAGTCTTTATTACTGGTTATCAACAGAAGAAAGTACTTTTCACTTATATTCGCCCCCTTAAATAAATCAAAATGAAAAACAAACAATTTCTCACTCTTGTAATAACCTTAATGATAATGAGTTCATGCAACGGCCAATCAAAAAAGGAAGCAAAAACCTCCTTAGCAAACAGTATTGATTCAGTAAGCTATGCACTCGGAGTTTCAATTGCAAATAATTTCATGCATAACGGATTTGAAAAAGTTAATCTTGACATTCTCAACAATGCCATGAAAGATATATTCAACAGTGCTACTCCGAAAATAAAAGTAGAAGATGCAGATAAAATAATTCAGGACTTCATGGCAATGGGAAGAGCAGAAAAGGGCAAGACAGCAATTGAAAAAGGGAAAAAATTCCTGGAAGAAAATGCTAAGCAGCCCGGTGTCGTTACCTTACCAAGCGGGTTACAATACCAGATTTTAAAGGAAGGGAATGGCCCTAAACCTTCCTTAACAGATCATGTTACTACACATTACCATGGTACCTTGATTGACGGAACTGTTTTTGACAGTTCAGTTGATCGGGGTCAACCAGCCAGTTTTGCCGTTAATCAGGTTATACCCGGCTGGACAGAAGCTTTGCAACTCATGCCAGTCGGATCAAAATGGAAGTTGTTTATTCCTTCTAATCTTGCTTATGGAGAACGCGGTGCAGGCGGTTCAATTGGGCCTAACGAAACATTAATTTTTGAAGTTGAACTCCTTTCAATTGAAGGTAAATAATTTTGAATGAATCCATTCAGAAGGGTTTTATGATCATGTTGTAACTCCTGACTGAATTATTTTTAACCTGTTGAACTTATCTGAATTTTATCTGGCTCTGTTGATTTAATCTATTTGAATTTCTATTCTGAACTAACTTATACTATGTATTTTAATAGAATTCTGATTGTATTAATCCTCTTTTTCAACTCAACTCTTCTCTTTGCTCAGGAGGCCGAACTATCAGGTATAATTAAAGATGAAAATGGGATGGCTGTTGCCGGAGCAAATGTATTCCTGCTTCCGGATCGGCAGCAAACGACCAGCGATGTTTCAGGCAGCTTTTCCTTCAAGAATCTGAACTATGGTAAGTATACCCTTCAGATAACAGCTCAAGGAAAGGCGATGCTCAATCAGGACATTACTTTGACACAACAGTTAACAGAATTAAAAGAAATCATATTATGGCCTGAATTACGTGATGCGGCAGAAGAAATCCCAACCATTACACTTTCAGAAAATGAGCTGGAAGCTAATCCTTCAGGCAGTAATTCAGTTATCCTGAATGCATCTCGTGATGCATATATTTCAGCTGCCAGTTTTAATTTCAGTATTGCCCGTTTCCGACTCAGAGGTTATCGTGATGAAAATGCTATTACTTTTTTAAACGGGGTGCCAATGACTGATTTGGTAACAGGCAGAAACATGTACTTTTTATGGAGTGGATTGAATGATGTTTTTCGTAACAGAGAATCTACCTATGGGCTTTTTTCATCTAATTATGCGTTTGGCGGAGCCGGAGGATCATCCATGATTGATAGCAGGGCTTCACGGCAGCGTAAACAACTTCAGGCAACTTACTCCTTATCGAACCGTAGCTATAATAACCGGGTTATGTTAACGTATGGTTCAGGAATCCGCAAAAACGGCTGGTCTTATGCGCTAAGCGGAAGTAAACGATGGGCTAACGAGGGATATATCCCCGGTACATTTTATGATGGCTACAGCTATTTCGGAACCATTGAAAAATTGATTGGAACCCGGCACTCCCTATCCTTAACTGCTTTTGGAGTATCTTCAAAAAACGGAAGACAAGCTCCCGCAATTCAGGAATTATATGATCTTGTCGGAACAAACTTTTACAACCCTTACTGGGGTTATCAAAACGGGAAAATCCGAAACTCATCTGTTGCAAATAATCAGAATACTTCTGTTGTTTTTTTGCATGAGTTTAAACTCAATAACCTCCAATGGCTTACTACCTCCCTTGCCTACATTAAGAATAAACGGAAAATCACAGCCCTTAACTGGTACAATGCCGTAAATCCAATGCCGGATTATTACCGAAACCTTCCCTCATTTTTCGAAGATAATCCTTCTATGCAACAACAGTTAATTCAGCTTTACTCCAATAATCCAACACTGTTACAAATTAACTGGGATGCCATCTATGAAGCTAACTACAAAAGTGATACAACACTTACCAATGCTAACGGAATTCCAGGGAACAACATCAGTGGCAAGTGGTCACGCTACATTATTGAAAATCGGGTAACGGATAACAATGCGGTTAATTTCAATACGTATTACAATCATATTTTTTCAGACAAATTTACGCTTACTTCCGGTGCGGGCTATCAACAGCAACAGACTGCTATTTACAAAGAGGTTGATGACCTGCTTGGCGGAGATTTTTTTGTTGATCTGAACATGTATGCTGAAATGGATAACCCCGGGAACAATCTGGTTATTCAGAATGACTTGAACAACCCGAATCATGTTCTTAAGGAAGGTGATAAATTCGGATATGATTATGTAGCACATATTGCACGGTTGAATTTCTGGGCACAAATAGCTTACCGTTCTGAAAGGATAGATGGATTTTTTGCTGCTGAAGTCGTAAATACTGGTTTTTATAGAGATGGGAAAACAATGAATGGCTTATTCCCTGATAATTCTTTTGGCCGCTCCGATAAGCAATCTTTTTCAACACCTGCTGTTAAGGCTGGTCTTACTTACAAACTAAACGGTAAGAATTTCTTATTTGCCAATACCGCTTTCATTTTACGAGCACCCTATTTTGAAGATGCTTATCTGGCTGCCAGAGTTCAGAACAGTTTAACTCCCGGACTAACTTCGGAGAAAATCAGTTCCATTGAGGGTGGATACCTGATGAAAGCACCACGACTCAAAATCCGAGCTGTTGGTTATTTAACTACTTTTAATGACGGAGTACAGACCCGAAGTTTCTTCAATGAATCAACAAACTCATTCGGCAACCTTACATTATCGGGTATTGATATGAAAAATGCTGGACTTGAATTGGCAGCTGAGCATAATTTCGGAAAGGGGATTTCAGCTAATACAGCAGCCTCTATTGGCCAGTTTTACTATGCTTCAAGGCCTAATGGTACTTTTACAGAAGATCAGAGTTCGACCCCGCTCTACACCAATGAAACGATTTACATTAAGAATCTCAAAGTTGGAGGAATACCCCAAACTGCCCTAACGGCCGGTGTCAGCTACCGCTCTCCAAAATTTTGGCTGGTTAATATCAATGTCAATTATTTTGATAACATCTACATTGACTTCAGCCCGATCAGAAGAACTGTTGAAGCACTTGACTTGCTTGATGCCGGTAGTGAACAGTTCGAGAAAATCTTAAAACAGGAGAAAGCAGATGCTAAGCTGACCGTTGATGCATTTTTCTCATGGTCGTATAAAATCAACCGGCTGATCAAGGACCTTAAAAGAAACTCATTCTTTGTTATAAATGCCGGAATAACCAACCTGTTGAATGAGCAAAATTTTAAGACCGGAGGGTTTGAACAACTTCGGTTTGATTTCAGACAACAAAATCCGGATAAATACCCTCCAAAATATTTTTACGCTTATGGACGGACTTATTTCTTAAGTTTTATTTTCCGATTTAACTGATGGTATAATTAAGAATATTTATTAATATGAAAAAGCTGCTCTTCTTATTATCTTTTATTCCGGTATTATTCTTTACCTCCTGCCTTAAAGATGAATTTGACCCACCTGAAAATAATAATTCAGACCCGGCTGGTATAACATCTAACCTTACAATTGCTGGCTTTAAAGCATTGTATTCCGATACCATCCTGAATCACAATGCTATAGTTCAGGTTGATCAAGACTTTATTATTGAAGGTATTGTTGCTGCTGATGACAAATCAGGAAATTTCTATAAGAGTATTATCATTCAGGATGGTACAGCAGGAATTGCCATACGGATTGATCGTACAGATTTCTATACCGAATACCCGGTAGGCCGAAAAATATTTGTAAAGTGTAAAGGACTTTTTATTGGACAATATAATAAGCTTATTCAGATGGGTGGATATATTGATAACTCCAGTAATCCGCCATCTGTAGCATCTATCCCCTCACCCCTGATCCAGAATTATTTTATTAAAGGTAAATGGGGGCTGCAGGTAACTGCAGTTACCACCGATATCCCCGGACTTAGTGATGCCTATCAGAACATGCTGATAAAGCTTGAAAATGTGGAATTTCAACCAGCTGACACTGCTCAGCCTTATGCCAATGCAACATTGCAACAATCTGTAAACAGAACATTAAAAGATTGTAATGGCAATTCCATTATTCTGCGAACCAGTGGCTATGCTGATTTTGCCAATTCAATGACAGCTACAGGCAACGGAACGCTATATGCCATTTACCAGGTTTTCGGATCAACCAAACAACTCTATATCCGCGATTTGAATGATGTTCAGCTAAACAGGACAAGATGCGGAGGAGGAACTGGCAGCCCAACCCTTATTTCGATTATGAATGTCCGTTCACTGTTTTCGGGATCAACAATAACCATTCCGGCCAATAAGAAAATTAAGGGTATTATCATCTCTGACCGGTTAAATCAGAATACCGATACCAGAAATGCTGTCATTCAGGATTCAACTGGTGGAATTGTCATTCGTTTTTCCTCAAATCACACCTTCGATATGAATGATGAACTTGAGGTAGATGTCAGCGGTCAGGAATTAAGCATGTATAATAACCTGCTTCAGCTTAATAATGTTCCTAATGCTCAGGCAAGTAAAACCGGGACAGGAAATGTCACTCCTCAGCTCGTTACGATTTCTCAATTGAACAGCAGTAACTGGAATGACCTTGAATCAACCCTTATAAAAATTGATAATTGTACAATCAGTGGTGCGCAGCCTTTAAATGGTAACAAAACACTTAATGACGGAACCGGCACTTTCACCTTGTTTACCCGTAATCAGGCAACTTTTTCAACGACCAATTACCCTACCGGAACAGTCAGTGTCACCGGCTTGCTGACAATCTTTAATACAACTAAGGAAATTTCGGTACGCAATATGTCTGACTTTCAATAAATCCAAGTCACTGAAGTTTACTCAGGAGCCAATGATTCGCTTCAGATCATTAATCTGAGCATCCCATAACCTTCTGGTTTCCTCTTCATCCTCTGGAAGGCAATAATCTGTTACAAGTAAAGAGACATCGTTGGTTAATTCAGCTTTTTGTATTTCAAAGCGAAGTGAGTTATTTTCAGTTTTATCAAGCCAGATAAATTCAATCAGTTTACCATCCCGCTTATGGCCAATTCTGGCATAGGCTGTCTCATCTCCCCATTTAAATTCATAAATACCATTACTTATATTCACATTATCTGCAAACCAGTCTGCCAGCCCCTGTGCAGTACTTAAAAAATTAAACAATATTTTGGGAGATGAATGAATCAGAAACTCTAATTGAATTACTTGTCTGGCTGGCATACCATAAACTTTTTAAGGTTATGGCAAGTATAAAAATTTTAACTAAAAAAACTAATGCTTTTGGGCAGGTTGCATTTTTTTTAGACTAAGAATTGAAAAATCACTATCAACCCTCCTGACAGTATTAATTAATTTACCTAGCCCGGTTATTTCCATCTCTATTGTATCATTTTCCATCAGCCACTGTGGTTTAAAATCCGGATTATTGAGCTTACCGGTTCCGTTTAATTCAAGAAAACAGCCTGTACCTACGGTACCTGAACCAATCACATCTCCGGGCAGAATGGAAACACCATACGAACATCGCTCAATTATTTCGGCAAAGGTCCAGTCCATATCACCGGTATTGCCTGCTGAAACCTGAATACCATTAACCTTACACGTCATCTTCAACCGATAACTATTACCTGTATGGCCTGGTTTTGGGCTTGTCAGGTATTCCATAAGTTCGTCCGGAGTAACCAGAAACGGACCAATCGCTGTTGAAAAATCCTTGCCTTTGGCTGGACCCAGATTGAGTTTCATTTCCTCCATTTGAAGCGTTCTGGCACTCAAATCATTCATTATGGTAAACCCGGCAATGTAGGAATCAGCTTTCTCAGCGTGAATGTTCTTACCAGATTTACCCATAATCACAGCCCACTCCAATTCAAAATCCAGGTTGCTGAAATGATCCTTCATGCACCAGACATCTCCCGGACCTTGGACTGCATTATGATTAGAAAAATAAAAGATTGGATATTGATCAAATTCAGGAATCATCTCCACACCCCGGTTTCTTCTGGCCGCTGCAACATGTTGTCGGAATGCATATCCATCACGCAGGGAAGTTGGGCGGGTAATTGGTGCCAGCAATTCAACCTGGCTAATATCAATTGCTTCAAGCGGTGCCCTGCCCGACTTGATATCACTATCTATTGTCTTAGCCAGTTCCATTGCAGAATCTCCGGCAGCTAAAAATTCCGACATATCCGAGGCAAGCTTTTCCCCTTTTACTGCAGCTGCTTTTTTAAGATCATAGATCTTATTCTCATGAAAGATGGACAGGAAAATTTCCGATTTATGCTGGCATGTAACTAATTTCATTCTTCACTATAATTTAGTTTTATTATTTTGCACAAATGTATGAAAGTCAGATTAGTAAAGAATTATACAAACAAGCTTCATAATTGCCTAAGTCAGTGATTTGAATTAGGTTTGCATCCAATCAGATTTCTATGCTTCGTGTTGGAATCATTGGAACCGGCCACCTTGGAAAGATTCATTTGAAACTCCTGCAGTCAAACAGCAGGGTATCCATATCAGGATTTTTTGATATCGATCCTGTGCAGACTGTTCAAACCCAAAAGTCTTTCCAGGAAAAATCATACTCATCTTTTGATGAATTGATTGAAAACTCAGACGCGCTGATCATTTCATGTCCTACTCCGTTTCATCATCAGTATGCATTGCAATGCCTGAAAAATGGGAAGCATCTGTTTATAGAAAAGCCTTTAGCAGCTACAGTGAAAGAGGCAGAAGAAATTGCGACTCTTGAGAAAGAAACCGGATTGATTGTTCAAACCGGTCATGTTGAACGATTTAATCCGGCATTCAAAGCTGCAAAACCATTCATTAAGCAACCGATGTTTATCGAAGGTCACCGGTTAGCCCAGTTTAATCCCAGAGGAACGGATGTTTCGGTTATTCATGACCTGATGATTCATGACATTGATATTATTTTGAGCGTTGTCCCTTCAACAGTGAAGGCTATCCATGCCAGTGGTGTAGCCGTTGTTAGTGACTCTCTTGACATTGCCAATGCCCGCATTGAATTTGAAAACGGATGTGTGGCTAATCTGACTTCAAGCCGGATGAGTATGAAGAATATGCGTAAAGCAAGATTTTTTCAACCAGATGCCTATATCAGTGTTGATTTTCTTGATAAAAAGGCTGGCATTCTCGAATTGCATGAAGTTTCGGGAACTCCTGACCCATTGTCAATTGTAATTGATTTAGGTGAAAAAGGACAGAAACTGATTTATATGCAAAATCCTGAAATCAAAGAAAGTAATGCCATTCTCGAAGAACAACAAGAATTCGTATCAGCTATTCTTGATCATAAACCGGTAACGATAAATGCTCTTGCCGGATTATCGGCAGTTCGGATTGCAAACCTGATTGCCGAAAATATACAGAAGACCAGCCACCTGAATTTTACAAATGTTTGAAATGAAATTACCATTGCTTTGGATTATCTTAACCGGATTAATCATTCAGTCATGTAACCTGATAAACCCTTCCGAGCAGATTCCTTCTTATTTGCAAATCAATAACGTCAGTGTTAACACGACTGCACTTCAGGGGAGTAACAGCCATAGAATAATTGATATTTATTTGATTATTGATAATGAATCGGCTGGTTCAGATCCGGTAGGATCCACTGTCCCGTTGCTGGTTGAAGGGCAACACAGCGTTGTCATGTCGGCTGGTATCAGTGTCAATGGAATTGCAGCAGCACGGGGTATCTATCCGTTTTACAAGTCCTATTCAACTACACTTAATTTCATTCCTGAGCAGGTTATAACGGTGTCACCGGTTTTTGAATATACTGACAATGCCATCTTTAAATGGATGGAAAACTTTGAAGACCCCGGAACCGGAATTGGATTTATTACATCAGTCGGAACCTCAGCAGAAATCAATTTTCTGCCTGCAGGTGACCCTGATATTTTTGAAGGAATCAGCAGTGGTGTAATTAGGCTGAACAGTTCCTATCCGGGTTTTGAAATTGAGACATCACTCAGTTTTACTCTTCCAAAAGGGAATAATGTTGATTTTCTGGAAATCAATTACAAGTGCAGTACACCTTTTGAAATCGGTGTAATTTCAAATTATCCTCAGACAGGACCTCAACAAACATATATTATTACCGTTAATAAAAAGTCGGAGTGGAATAAACTCTATGTTGACCTGACCTCAGTCCCTACCAATAACAGGGATGCTGCCGATTTTAAATTGTATATGAAGGGGAGTCTTACAGACAATAATTCAGAAGCAGTTTTTTATTTTGATAACCTGAAGATTGTCCATAACTGATGAATCAGCGGTTTGAAACCATCAAATACATTATTGCTGACTTTCTAGCTGCATTACTGGCATGGAGTGGCTTTTACATTTACCGGAAAATTTACATTGAAGCGGTTAAATTCGATGGTGGAATCCAAATCTTTAATGACTGGAAGTTTTATCTGGGTATAATAGTACTTCCAATTATCTGGATTCTCTATTATACACTTCTTGGTTTCTATAACAATATTTACAGAAAAGCAAGAATTAAGGTTGCTGTTCAGACTTTTTACGCTTCCTTATCAGGTGTGATTGTGATCTTCTTTTTTCTGCTTTTAGACGACATAATAATCTCTTACAAGACTTACTACCAAACTTTTCTGGTACTCTTTTTCCTGCACTGCGGAATAACTACAGCGTTCCGGCTACTAATTGTATCAGAAACCGGTTATCGCATTAAGACTCGGCAAATTGGTTTTCCAACCATTCTGATTGGCAGTAATCACAATGCCGTTAAACTTTACGAAGAGCTTTCAACTCAATCGGCCAGCCAGGGTCATCAGTTTGTCGGATTTGTACATGTTAATGGTGTAAATGGGAATTATCCAGCTAAATACTTACCTCATCTTGGAGGAATTGAAGACCTGCCCTCAATTATTAAGAAATTCTCAATTAAGGAAGCGATCATAGCAATTGAACCTGCCGAACATGAAAACATTGGAAGAATCTTAAATGAATTGATTGATTCAGATGTTGTTATTAAGGTAATTCCTGACATGTACGACATCCTGTCCGGTACAGTAAGGATGACCGGGCTTTTCGGAGCACCTCTGATTGAAATTCATCCATACCTGATGCCGGTATGGCAGCAAGTTCTGAAAAGAGTTATGGACATTGCCGTCTCTGTTTTTGTTCTCCTTATTCTGTCTCCCTTGTTTCTGATGATGGCTCTTGCTGTAAAACTTTCAAGCAAGGGTTCAGTATTCTACAAACAGGAACGAATCGGTCTTCACGGGTATCCTTTTACCATTTACAAGTTCAGAAGTATGGTTGAAGGTGCCGAACGAGATGGCAAACCCATGCTGGCCAGCAGTAATGACCAGCGGGTTACGAGATTAGGAAAATACATCCGGAAATACAGACTAGATGAATTCCCTCAGTTTTATAATGTTCTGATTGGAGATATGTCACTGGTTGGACCTCGGCCGGAAAGACAATATTTTGCTGATAAAATAATGTTGAGAGCACCTGTTTACCGTCATTTGCATAAAGTCAGGCCGGGAATTACCTCATGGGGGCAGGTCAAGTACGGATACGCTGAAAACGTGGATGAAATGATTGAACGGATGAAGTATGATATTATCTATATTGAAAACATGTCATTGGCTCTTGATTTTAAAATTCTTTTTTATACCATTTACACCATTTTTAAAGGAAAAGGAAAATAGTTATGGAAATTAATTATGTAACCGTCATTGGTTCCGGGACTATGGGTAACGGAATTGCTCATGTATTTGCTCAGCATGGTTTTAAAGTTTCACTGGTTGACATCTCAAGCCAGGCACTGGATAAGGCATTAAAGACCATCTCTTCCAATCTTGAAAGACAGATAGCAAAAGGTACTCTTACAGCCGAAGATAAAAATGCGGTTTTGCATCGCATTAAAACTTATACGTCTCTAAAAGAAGGAGTTTCGAATGCCCAGTTTGTTGTCGAAGCAGCTACAGAAAATCTGGAACTGAAGTTAAAGCTATTCACAGAGCTTGACCAACTGACACGGGAAGATTGTATCCTCGCAAGCAATACTTCATCCATTTCAATTACAAAAATTGCCTCAGTTACCCGAAGAAGTGACAAGGTCATTGGAATGCACTTTATGAATCCGGTTCCGGTTATGAAATTAGTTGAGGTCATAAGAGGTTACAATACCCATAATGAAACCACCAAAACGGTACTGAACCTTTCCCAACAACTTGGAAAGATACCTGTTGAAGTCAATGATTATCCGGGTTTTATCGCAAACCGTATTCTGATGCCGATGATTAATGAAGCAATTATTTCACTGCACCAAGGTGTGGCAGGAGTCGAAGAAATTGACCAGGTTATGAAATTAGGAATGGCCCATCCGATGGGTCCGCTTCAACTTGCTGATTTTATCGGACTGGATGTCTGTTTGTCTATTATGCGTGTTATGCAGCAAGGATTTGGAAATTCAAAGTATGCTCCTTGTCCGTTACTTGTCAATATGGTGACTTCCGGGAATCTGGGAAAAAAGTCAGGTGCCGGCTTCTATGTTTATTCGGAGGTAAGTAAAGAATTAAAAGTTGCTAACTATTTTAAAAAGCAATAAAAGTTTTAATTGAAAGACTTGTAACATTCACCAACGAATACTATAATTTCATCAAAATAAGTTGGTACAAATTACTGGATACCATACTTTTGGGCTGTATTCATTAATGATAAATTCAGTGATGGTAACACTAACTACAGCAGGAGTGAAAATATCAGTAGAAACATTCTATCAACCGACTCATTCAAATCCTGGCCAGTCTCATTATGTTTTTGCCTACAGGATCACAATCATAAATGAAAGTAATGACGACATCCGCTTGAAGAGACGTCACTGGCATATTCTGGATTCAGATAATAGCAGGCGTGAACTGGAAGGCGAAGGAGTAGTTGGAGAACAACCATTAATCGCCAAAGGAGAAACTTACCAGTACGTTTCCGGTTGTAATTTAAATACCGAAATCGGGAAAATGTATGGAACTTATCTGATGGAACGAACCAATGACAAAAAAATGTTTTTTGTAAAAATACCAGAATTTAATATGGTAGTCCCCAACAAATTGAATTAATAATAATAAAGAAGAACGCTACAATATAAAGAAAGGCCGCCTATGAAACCAGGGCGGCTTTTGTTTTTAACTCAATTAACAATAAAAAAAGCCATCATGCAAGTGATGGCTAATGCTACCTTGCTTTAGGAAATCTATTTTACCCGCTCAACATAGCTCATTGTCCGGGTATCAACTTTAATCCGTTCACCCGTATTAACAAATAACGGTACCATTACCGTAGCTCCTGTTTCAACGGTTGCCGGTTTGAGAACATTAGAAGACGCTGTATCGCCTTTTACTCCCGGTTCACAATACGTAATCTCAAGCTCAACAAAAGTTGGGGGTTCTGCCATGAGCGGTTCTTCCCCTTCGAAGGCTACTTTAACCAGCATCCCTTCATTAAGAATGTCTTTACTATTACCAAACATGATCTCAGGAATATAGATTTGTTCAAATGTTTCATTATCCATACAAACCATATTCACACCATCTTTATAAATGAATTGCAGCATTTTATACTCCACCCGAGCAAGGTCAACATCTTCTCCGGCACGAAATCTATATTCCGTCTGTTTGCCTGTTTTCAGATTCTTCATTTTTGCCTGGTAAAAAGCTCGCAGATTTCCAGGGGTACGATGTTGATACTCTATAATCTGACAGAGTTCACCATTAAAACGAATAATAGAACCAACTCCAATATCTCCGGTATTTGCCATATTTATTTATTCTAATCAGTTAAAATTAAAAAGCCGGTACTAACCGGCTTTTTTTTAAAATCACTTAAGCTTCTTTTACTTCAAAGTTAACATTGACCTTTACATTTCTATGAAGAACAATTTCAGCTACATAGGATCCAAGTTGCCGGATATGCTCTTGGGGCAAATGAATCTGTTTTTTGTCAATCTTATGCCCCATTTTCTTTAAAACATCAGCCAGGTTTTGAGTAGTGACTGAGCCATATAGTTTTCCCTTCTCTCCTACTTTCATTGGAACGATAAGAGTTACATTCTCAATCATAGAAGCAAGTTGAGATGCATCGTCTTCAATTTTCTTCATTTTATGAGCCCGTTGCCTGACATTTTCATTATGAACCTTCAGGTTTGAAGTAGTAGCAGCAACTGCCATTCCTTTTGGAATCAGATAGTTCATGGCATAACCGTTTTTCACGATCACCACATCATCTGTATATCCAAGTTTCTTGATGTCTTGTTTTAAGATTACTTGCATAATGATCTCTCCTTCCTTAAATTATTTCAACATATCAGTTACATAAGGCATTAGTGCTAAATGACGGGCACGCTTGATTGCCTGGCCAACCTTCCTCTGATATTTCAGTGACGTACCGGTAAGTCTTCGGGGTAATACTTTGCCTTGTTCATTAACAAACTTAACCAAGAAGTTTGCATCCTTATAATCAATGTATTTGATTCCAAGTTTCTTAAAGCGGCAATATTTCTTTTTCTGTGTTTCAACAGCCGGTGGGTTAAGAAACCTCACCTCGGGATTGGATGTTGTCTTCGATGTCATAATTATTATTCATTTACGGTTGTTTCAGCTTCCTGTTGTTTTTTCAATTCCGCTTGTTTACGCTTCCTTTCATTGTAAGCGACTGCATCCTTATCAAGTGCAATTGTCAGGTATCGCATGATTCGTTCATCACGCTTGAATTCAGTTTCGAGTTTACTAATCAATTCGCCATTGCCCATAAACTCAATGAGATAGTAGAATCCCGTATTCTTTTTCTGAATCGGGTAAGCCAGTTTGCGTAATCCCCAATTGTTTTCATAAACAATTCTGGAACCATTTTCGGTGAGGATTTTTTTGAATTTACCTACAGCCTCGTTTAGCTGGTCCTGCGATAAGACCGGAGTAAGGATGAAGACTGTTTCGTATTGCTTCTGCATAATAATTTAAATTATTGATTCTTAACCTTTTACAAAAGGAGTGCAAATGTAAAAAAATAATCCTGAAATTGATGTAACCTCCAATAATTTATTCGTACCGTAAAGCATCAATTGGATTCAGCCTGGCAGCTTTCGAGGCTGGATAATATCCGGATAATATTCCAGTAATCAGGCAAAGTGTCAGTCCTCCCAGAATCCATTTCCAGGGAACAATAAACCCCATTCCCATTATCAATGAGAGTAAATTACCCATACCAATACCCAGGATCACACCTAGTATTCCTCCTGCCTGGCAAACCAGGATTGCTTCAAGCAAGAACTGTTGTCTGATAATCTTAGAGGTTGCCCCGATTGATTTTCTTATACCAATTTCGCTGGTTCTTTCAGTTACGCTGACGAGCATGATATTCATCAGCCCAACTCCTGCCCCTAATAAAGTTATAAATCCAATAATTGAGGCTGCTCCTGTTATATACTTCAGCTGGTCAATTACCATGGTTGCCAGTGAATCGCTTTGGGTAATTTCAAACGAATCATCTCTTCCAACTGCATCCTTTCTGATATTTCGCATCAGTCCGGTTGCTTCTGCCTGTGTTATGGCCAGTTGTGAAATATGTTCTGCTTTAACTGTTATGGCGTAGCTGGTACCTGATGACAGGTAATTAAAGCGAGCATTGGTCAGCGGAATGACAACCGTTCCGTCTCCTCCAAAACCAAAACTTGAGCCTTTTTCCTTAAGTACCCCAATTACATGATATTTTCTGCTCCCAATCAGGATCATTTGCCCAACCGGTCTTTCTTTGCTGAAAAGTTTCTTTGCTACATCCGCCCCGATCAGTGCCACAGATGAACTGAATTCGATATCCTGTAATGATATGTTTCTTCCTGCAGCCAACTCATAACCGGATGCAGCCAGGTAATTTTCATCACCCCCAAACACACTAATATTTGGATTGGTTTTTTCACCCTTGTGCTTTATTGTTGCTATTGAGGATGTAAGTACGGAGACCGAAACCAATGCATTTTTTGTGTCAAACCTGTTTTTAAATTCCTGAGCCTGCTGAAAGGTTATCTCTTTAAAAACTTGCCTCTTTTTATGTGCGCTACCTACTTTTATACCCATTCCTTTATTTCGGATTGTGAATGAATTGGCACCCATCATAGCAAAATTACTATTGAAGTAATATTTTACTGCATCAATGGCGGTTAGTACACCTACCAATGCCATAATTCCAAAAGCAATGATTAGTGCTGTCAGTATTGTACGTAACTTTTGAGCTTTGATTGCTGAAACTGAAATTCTGAGGAGTTCAGTAAAATTCACCGGGACTGTTTTACTGCAAAGGAACAAATGTTCGTTTGAACCTGCATAGCAGAACTGAAATTTTCAATTATTCCCTTTATTCTCAAATCAGTTTAAAATAAAATACTGAATGAATGATTAATGACCAGCAGACAATTGAAATGAACATGTATAAAAAGATCTTCTTCTTATTCTTTACAAAACTATTAGCTACAATAGTACCGACAGGGATACTTATGATACAAGGAGTCACAAAGGCAATACCAGCAAGCCCGTATTTTTTCCAGATCCTGATTATTCTTCGGTTACGTTTTGTAAAAATTCTTTTTGAACCGGTTTTCTCATCTACATACATGTATTTAATTTTCAGCGGGATGTTAACATCGGCTGTTGGTTTGGAATAAACTCCTTTTCCCCCAGCATGTTTCCTTTTCTTTTGACGAATATAGTGGATGAATTTCAGAACCTGATCATTGAAAAAGGTAAATACATAAACACCCAGCATGCCACCAATGATGGAGTAAATGACTGACTCTGTAAATCCAAATTCATATTTCTGATTATACACATAAGCAAACGGTGGACCAGCAATAAATTTAACACTGCTCAGCAGTATCAGCAGTAATATCTTAAGCAGTTCACCCGCAGTCATAACCAGAATAATAAAACTCATTTATGATTTTTCTCCGAAAGCCAGGTCTCCGGCATCTCCTAATCCGGGAACAATATAGGCCTGTGCTGTTAATTCCTCGTCAACAGCTGCCACCCACAACTCGAAATCATGCGACAAATGGGTTCTCAGGTATTCAATCCCTTCCATACTTGCAATGGTTGTGATGATATGGAGTTTAGCCGGCTTACCTTTTTCAAATAATGCCCTGATCGTTTTAACCATACTTTGACCGGTAGCCAGCATCGGATCTGTGAGAATCAGAATGCGACCATCAATCCCGGGTGAAGAAACATATTCAAGGCTGATTTCAAAGCTCCCGTCTTTATGATGCCTGCGGTATGCTGAAATAAATGCATTGTCGGCATGATCAAAATAATTCAGGACTCCCTGATGCAGTGGAAGTCCTGCACGAAGAATGGTTGCAATAATCGGTTGCTCTTTTAGAACCGGAACTGTAGCCGTCCCTAGCGGTGTTATAACTTCCTTATTTACATATTCCATTGTCTTGCTGATTTCAACTGCAGCAAATTCTCCTATGCGTTCCAGATTTCTTCTGAATCGCATCCGGTCATTCTGAATCTGCACATCCCGTATTTCAGCAATGTATTGACATATGATTGAATTGTGTTCACTGAGTATATGTATCATGAATTCTGGTTTTTCATTTGAGCCATTTAACAACGAAAGGCAGCCGGTTGATTTTAATCTGCAGGTAAACGGTTTCCAAAGAACCGAAACTTTTATAAAATCTGGCTAGATTTTTATCCATAGAACCTTCAAAATCCAGAATTAATTCACTTCCGGCCTTGCTTTCAATCAATTGATTAAACAGCCTAGCCAGTAAGGAATGCTTTCTACCATATTCATCGCTGCCTGAAAAGATAAAAATCAGCCGGTTGTGACTTTTAAGAAATATAGCTCCGGTGTGCATAATATTTTCCTCATCAAATCCACCGATGACCATTGCCATTTCTCTTTTTTTACACTCTTCAATGAGCCTGTAAAATCGCTTATAATCCAGTGTAGAATAGTTTGACCTGGCTGCCTGATGTTTTCTGTAAATTCCGATAATTTGTTTAAAATTCTCAACTGACCTGAATGTTGTGTTGGCAGTTGCTGCCTTTCTCAAATTTCGTTTTAACTGAGTTGAATAAACGGAAGCAATTTTGTCATATTTATTATTGAGCAGTAAAACCTGATTGAATCTTTTGCTTACTTGCATCCTGTCACCATCTACTTCTTTCGCATTACAATATTCGTTGAGATACATTTCAATAAAACGGAATCTTTCGGGAATTGTATTGAAGAACTTTTTAGTTGTTGAATGTGGAACTGACCCCCCAAGTGAAAAAACACCTAACTGTTGAATAAAGAACGGAGGATAAATATAAGCAAAGCCCCACTTCTTTCTCATCGGTAAGGGCATTATGGCAGAGTAGTCATTCTCTACTATTGCACACCAACCCGGAGCTGCAATATCTAAAAACCATGAATATCCATAAATGAGTCCTGCAGGAGACTGGTTAATAGTCTGATCCCAGCGCAATTTGTCAATTTCATGATGTTCCAGGAAATGCAAGCTCATCGGCAGGCTTCTTCTACAAGTTGGATATAAACTTCCTTCCATCCGGCCCAGATTTTATTTTCACTCAATGATTCATTATGCCATAAACTTATAAAATCACCATTTACCTTTTTAACTTGTTCAATCAAAGGTTTGATGTAATTCATTGCCTGATCTGCTTCTAGTTTCATATAGTATTTTAAGGTTGCATCCATTACAGCAAACGGGTGAATTCTCAGCCCGGTAGCCTGTTCCTGGTCAAGATCATAAAAATAATAAGGTGTGCAGATACTGGCCCTGAATCCGGCAAAGTTGGCGTAACCCATTGAATAATCATCTGTAATATCAAGGTTCAGAAGATTACGATACGTTCCCGGTAATTTTAATATAAGAAAATGCTGCCTGCTTTTCGTTACCTCTCTTTTTAAAATTTTACTGAGTGTTGATATTTCCTTTTTTAATCGAAATAATTCCTTGTTTGAAGCATAAGAAGGATGAATTCCAACCTCAGCATAGTCTGCCAGGTATTTTATAAGCGAGCGGAGCCTTCGGTTTGAGGGTGAAACATTTTTATCATTCTCACCATACTCGCCAAGTAAAATAAAATAAATGGAGTGGAACTTATATTTTTGCTTAAGCTCAATCTGAAACTGATACGTATCAAACGGATCCTTCTTCAGACCTATGAGTGCTTTTGTCCGGTCAGCTACTTCTTCCATATTCAATTTACCAAGTGAACGAGCGTAAGCACCAACGGTACGCATAACTCCTTTTTCGATATACGCCCATGCATTATCAATATCAAGTGTAGAAACAAACCGGTAAGAACGTGATGTTGTTTCAAGTGAAGGGAATTTACTGAGAAGTAATTTTTCTAACTTTTCAGCCCAGATGTTTACTAAAGGTAAAGACAAAAAGTTTTTTTGATAAGCCAGGCTGCTTTCAGCCTCGAATCGGTCATGATGATCACGCAAATGAGGCAGGTATTCTTCATACCTGCTGGTCAGGTAGAAGGATGCTGCAAATACATCAAAAGGGAAAGCGGATGAAGGATGAGTGCCAAAAAGTGCCTTTGTCCCTTCCCAGTCAAAGAGCGTAACATGTTGTTCATTAATCCCTCTTTCAAATAACAACCGGTGAGCATAAAAAAATAATTCATTGCCAAGCTGAGAATCACAATAACTGAATTTTGGTCCGGCATAACTGATAAATTCTGCTTCTGAGCAAGTAAATCTGAAAGAAGTTCCGATAATTTCACGAAGTAACAGGCTAAATGTATAATGGAGCCTTGGTGTGATTGTAGATGTATAAACGAGTAATGACATCCGGGCTATTTTATTTCTCTATAAAATACCTTCATCAGCAAAACTGTAAAATGTATCACCTGCAATAATAATGTGATCCAGTACATGAATATCAAGCAATTCACCTGCCTGTTTTGCCTTCTGGGTAAGTCTTTTATCTTCGTCACTCGGGGACGGGTTTCGGCTGGGATGATTATGACACAAAATCATTCCGGTTGCCATTGCTTCAACAGCATTCTTAAAAATCATCCGCATATCAACAACTGTTCCCGAAATTCCTCCGGTACTCACCTGGACTCTTTTTATAATTTCATTTCCCCGATTCAGCAAGATAACATAAAATTCTTCATGTGGGAGGTCAGATAAATGAGGAATCAGCAACTCGGCAATTGCCTTGCTTGAGGTTATCTTAATCCGTTTTGGAATTTCTGCCAACCGTCTTCGTCTTCCTAATTCAAGAGCAGCAACAAGGGTGATTGCCTTAACTTTCCCTAATCCCGGAGTTTTAGATAGTTCAGCAATTCCAATCCGTGAGATCTCAGTTAAATCATTATTATACTTCTTCAATAACCCTTTAGCAACATCAACAGCTGTCTGATTTTTTATCCCGGTTCTGAACAAGATTGCAATAAGTTCTGAATCTGAAAGACTACCAGCTCCTATTCTCAAAAGTTTCTCTCTTGGACGGTCATCTTCAGCCCATGATTTAATACTTCCAGTTTCTAAAGCCATTGTGCAAAATAAGCTTATTTAATGTTGTTGAATCTCCACTTTAAGACACACTAACTAAAACAGATCCGGTTCACCGGTCTCGGCTTGATTTGAAACTCAAGAAAAATCTGTTGTTTAATCTGAATTAAATACCTTCAACTGGATTATCTTTCCGAAAAATGAGAAACTTAACTTACTGGGATGTTCCGGTCTGCATTGTAGGTATGGTAAAAGAAAAGAACCAGAATACATTGGCTCATGTTCTGATAAGATTCGAAATTCTGCTATAAGTTCATTTAACAGTCTGCCAAGCAAGTGAAAACTGAAGTAAAATAAAAAAGACCGATACTTCTCCTATCAGTCTTTTCTGTATTCTGAAAAAAGTTAAGCGACCTGCAGGGTGCCTTTCAGGATTTCAATTAATTTATTATCGACCAGAATTCGGCCACAATGTTCACAAACTATAATCTTTTTCCGCTGGCGAATATCTATTTGCCGCTGGGGTGGAATCTTATTAAAGCATCCACCGCAGGAATCCCTTTCAACTGAGACAACAGCCAATCCGTTTCGGGCATTTGATCTGATTCTCCTGTAAGCATTGAGTAGTCTTTCTTCAATAATTGAAGCTGCATTTTCAGCACTTCTGGATAAATTATCTTCTTCCTTACGGGTTTCTTCAATTACTCCTGAAAGTTCTCCCTTTTTATCCTTCAAATCATTAATTCGTTCATTTAAGGTTTGCTGTGCTGTTTCAATCAGCTCAACTTTCATGTTGTTGTCTGCAATAAATTCCTTGATTCTTTTTTCAGCCAATTGAATTTCCAGATGTTGGAACTCGATTTCCTTATTTATTGATTCAAACTCACGGTTATTTTTAACATTGTTCTGTTGAGCCTGATATTTTTTAATCATTTGATTAGCATCCTTAATGGCCTGCTTTTTCATAGCAATCTGCTCCTGAATATTTCTAGCCTCATCCGCCAGGTTATTAATGCGTGTTTGAAGCCCGGCAACCTCATCTTCAAGATCAGCAACTTCCATTGGAAGTTCCCCTCGGATTGTTTTGATCTTATCAATTTGGGTATCAATTAACTGAAGCTGCAAAAGTGCTAGTAGCTTTTGTTCAACCGTAGCTTCATTCTTATCCTTGATAAATAGCTGAACATCAAAATCAAGTTTTGGAATCTCTGTAAAGTCTGAAGTTTTTACAACGACTTGTTCACGTTTCTCGGATAATTTTTTTCTTTTTGAAGGTGCTTTAGTGGCCATGCTGGTAATAATAATGAACAGGATTTGTAACCTGCTTTGTTAAATGGAGCGCAAATTTAGGTAAATTATTCCTGATCAGGTTATAAATTAATTCACCGGTATATTGTTCGCTTTCATAATGACCGATATCGGTAATGAGTATCTTCCGGTCGGCATCAAAAAACTGATGGTACTTGAAGTCTGATGTTATAAACACCTGACAATCAGCGTTAATAGCATCATTTAACAAGAAACTCCCAGCACCTCCACAGATAGCTACCTTGCTGATTATGTTACCTGTTAAGCTGGTATGCCTGATAACAGTTGCGTTCATTTTCTTATACAAATAATTTAAAAACGCCATTTCATCCATCGGTTTTTCTAAATCACCTGACATTCCAGATCCGACTACCTGAAATTCATTGTTGAGCGTTGTCAGGTAGAAAGCAATTTCTTCATACGGATGGGCAGCCCGGAGTGCTTTCATAATGCTATTTTCTAGTCGGCTCTCAAAAATTACTTCAATCCGGGATTCAGGCTCTGAATGCCTTTTATCTTTTTCACCTACGAATGGGTTTGATTTCTCATTGCCCTTGAAAGTTCCGGTACCTTCTACAATAAAGCTGCATTCACTGTAATTCCCAATATTGCCGGCTCCGGCTGTAAATAGTGCCCGTTTCACTTCTTCAAGATTTGTACCCGGACAAAAGGTAACCAACTTAGTAAGCCTGTTCTTCATTGGTCTGAGTATTTTAAGGTTTTTGAGTTTCAGCCTTTCACCAATCATTCGGTTAACACCATCGGTTATATTATCAAGATTGGTATGTATTGCATAGATCGCAATATCGTTTTTAATTGCTTTAATAATTGTCCGCTCTATATATGTCTTACCTGTAATTTTTTTTAATCCTGAGAAGATAACAGGATGGTGGGCAATAACCAGATTGCAGCCTAATTGAATTGCCTCGTCAATAACCGACTCAATAGAGTCAAGGCAAATCAAGGCACCCGTTGCCTTCCAGCCAGGGTTGCCGCAAAGCAGTCCCGGATTATCATAGCTCTCGCTGTAAACTTGGGGTGCATGTGTGTCCAGTAGTTGAATGATGTCTTTTATTCTGATATCCATTGTGAGAATTATTTTTGTCGATTGTGAAACCAGCCAGGTACCTGTATCCCCTTTCCTTAATTTATGGTGTAGCTGCCTGGTTACGTAATTTTTTATTTGACAAAAATATCATTTCATCAAAGTCTGCCGGTATTCCGGTCATTTGTATTGGCAACCTTTCGGTTGGTGGTACCGGCAAAACTCCAATGGTGGCCTATACGGTTCAACGGTTGAAATCACTGGGTTTTCATCCGGCTGTAATCACCCGTGGATATAAGCGAAGGAGCAGATCTGGTTTTATCATTGAACCAAGTCACTCTGTTGAAGAGACTGGTGATGAACCATTGATGTTATTCCGTAAGCTACAAACTCCGGTAGCTATTGGTAAAGACAGGCTGGAGAGCATCCGAAGAATCTGCTATCATTTTCCTAAGACAGATGTAATCGTAATGGATGATGGTTATCAGTACCGGAGAATCAGACCTTCACTTAGTATTCTGCTTACTGCGTCTAATAATCCATTCACTAATGACAATTTACTGCCTGCCGGCAATCTCAGAGAATCTCGAAAAGAAGCAGTTCGGGCTCAGGCAGTAATTGTTACCAAAATGCCGGATGATCATGTGTTAAAACAGAATGAGCTAATCAGTAAGATTAAAAAGTACTCCTCATCGCCTATCTTATTTTCTTCTCTTGGCTATTCTTTCCCGGTTCCTGTTTTCTCAAATCCGTTTCCTGCTCTGGGTCCAGAATCTGTTTCAGTTTTGGCATTTTCTGGAATTGCAGATGATTCGTTCTTTGTACAGAATTGCAATCGAATGTTCTCAACTGTAACCCGGCTTTCCTATCCTGATCATCATTCTTATTCTGTTGATGACTTAAAAACCATCATAAAATCTTTTGATGCGATTGCTTCCGAACCTAAGATCCTGCTTACAACTGAAAAAGATATGGTAAAGCTTCAGAATTTTGACGAACTTAAGAAACTACCCCTGTTCTATTTACCAGTTGAACCCTGCTTTAACCAGGAGGATGAACTTTTGTTTACTAAACTGATAACTACATATGTTAAAAGAAATAAATGAAACAACTGACTTTCTCAGAAAGAGGACAAATTTTAAACCTGAGTATGCCATTGTGCTTGGAAGTGGACTTGGCGGACTTGCCGATAAGGTTAAAAAAGAATTTGAAATTCCGTATAATGAGATTCTAAATTTTCCGGTATCTACCGTTAAAGGACATGGTAGCAAACTCATACTGGGCGAATTAAACGGAAGAAAAATTGCAGCCTTACAAGGTCGTTTTCATTTTTATGAAGGTTACTCAATGCAGGAGTTGTCATTCCCGATCCGGGTATTAAAATTGTTTGGTGCTGAAAAACTGATTGTCTCAAATGCCTGTGGCGGAGTAAATCCTCAGTATAAAATTGGCGATCTGATGATAATTGAGGATCACATTAACCTAATGGGCAGCAACCCATTAATTGGATTTAATAATGACAAGTTGGGTCCCCGCTTCCCTGATATGAGTTTGCCATACGACAAGACCCTGATACAAAAAGCTAAGCAGATAGCTAATCAAAAACAATTTCGTTGTCATATTGGTGTATATGCAGCCGTTACCGGTCCTTGCTTTGAAACCAGGGCTGAATACAAATACATCCGGATTATCGGTGCTGATGCAGTCGGCATGAGTACGGTACCCGAAGTCATTGTAGCACGTCACATGGGAATGCCTTGTTTCGGAATTTCTATTATTACAGATATTGGTGGCGGAGATCAACTGGAAGCTATCACGCACGAAGATGTGTTGAAAGTTGCCAGAACAGCAGAAGAAAAGGTAACTGCTCTGGTAACAGAACTTATTTCATGATTGCGGATCGTTACCTTATCATTTTGATTATTTCATCCCGATGAATTCTAATTTTACTGTCAATTCATAAATTCATGTCCGTTAAATTAAACAATCAAACCTTAATTATTCTTTCCCTTGTACTGGCAGGTCTGATTGCCTGGATTTTCCTAAGTGAAGACAGGAAGAGTGAAAGTACATTTCAGGATGTATTTGCAGAGATTGATACATCAGCTGTAAAAGAAATCAGGATTTATCCACTGGTTGCCCAAAGAAAAGAAATCCGCATTTTCAAGACTGGTAAACGCTGGCATGTTAAAAACGAAACACAAGAAGCACTGGTTGATGACCAAACAGTCAAATCGCTGTTTTCAATTTTTGCAAAAATCAAATCACGAAGCCTTGCTGCTGCATCTGAAAATCAATGGGAACAATTTCAGGTAGGAGATTCCACTGCCAACAGAATTATTTTTATTACTCCTGAAAAATCATTTGATATAATGATTGGTAAATTTACATTTGATAATGAGACCCATGGAGCTACTTCCTATATCCGGATGAAAAATCAAAAGGAAGTTTATGCAGTTGAGGGGTTTTTGGCTTTTAGTGTTAACCAGCCTTTTAACTCATGGAGAGATAAGTTTCTGTTTAAGTCGGATGGAAGCGACCTGAATAAAATAACTTTTCTTTACCCGGCTGATTCAGGATTTGTTTTATTAAAAGATTCAGCCCGTTGGCTTATTAACGGGCAAACCGTAAACAATGAAAAAGCCTTCATTAATGAAATTTCCTTTCTGGCGGGTGAGCACTTTGCAAAAGCAAAGATTACTGCTCCTCCTGTTTATAGTGTATCATTTGATAATAACAACCATGATCTGACCACTATCCATTTCTACGAGGCAGATTCAATTAATAAGTTTTTTGTTACCAGCACCATTAATCCTCAAACGGTTTTTAGTGATCCAGATCTGGCTTTGTTTAAACGGCTGTTAAAATCCAGAAATTATTTCTAACAGAGAAGTGGATTAAATAGTGACAAAAAAGAGGGAGGCTCTCAGACAAAACATTCTGTCCTTAAATGAACCAACCTAATAGTATATTCATGCTAACCTTTTAGATTAGTTTTCGTAATCACACATACAAAAACTAACGTCAATTCAATCTTATGTTTAAGAAGCTTATTCTTACAATTGCAATCTTTGGTTGCTTTGCATTCCGGAGTAATGAAAATAATAAATCTTCAGCAGAGGTAGCCATTGTTGCTGATCTGAGCGGAAGTACAAATGGATTGCTGGATGATTTAAGAGATAACCTTTGGAACTTCATCTATTATTTTAACCGGTCAAATCCGGAAGTAGAGATGAGACTGGCATTTGTTGGGTTTTCAAGAAAAAGTTTTGGTATCGAAAACGGCTATGTACGTGTTTTGACTGACCTGACTACTCATTATGATTTAGTTTCATCCAAAATGTTCAATCTTGTCAGTAATGTTGAAAAAGGAGATCAGTATGTTGGAGCTGCATTAAGGGCATCTGTTAAAAACCTGTCGTGGTCAAATGATAAAGCAACCAGGCGAATGATTCTACTTTTTGGGAACAGCAGAGCGGATCTGGGCAATGTTGACTATCATAATGCCATGGAAGGAGCAATCTCAAAAGGAATTGTCATAAATTCCGTTTACTGTATCCATTCCGAGCCTGATGAAAAAATATTGGCAAAATGGTACACCATTGCAGACGGTACCGGTGGCGAGTTATATACATACAGAGTCACAAAAAGATTACCCAACAAAAATTACTCACTAGCTACCGAGCGGCTGATTGATTTGAATAATAGTTTTAATGAAACTTTTATTCCATTCAATAAGAAATCTTCAGAAATTTTTGGGCTGATGCTTACAACAGATGTAAATGCATTACAGATGAGCGAGCATTTCTTTGTCAGTCGCTGCTGCTATAAGCTTACACCTTCTTATCAAAATTTACTGGCTGCAAACGATTTAGTCAGTTATTATGAAGCCAATCAATCGCTCCCCGATTACAATAGAAATTTTCTGCCAAAAGATCTCTGTACCGTTACCGAGAAGGAGTTAAAAGATATTGCAAAAATCAGGTATGACCGCAGAAAACGACTGATTGAAAAACTGAATCAGATAATTACCCAGGTCGATTTTGATAAAATCAATAGTAATCCGATTGACAGTATTTTTGCACACTCAGTTAGCAAACATTTTTAATATTCAGGGTGATAACCGGCTGATCTCCCACCTCCTGCTTGTTCTCAAAAAGAGAATCCGATCATGAAGCCTGCTTTCTCTGCCTTGCCAGAACTCAATCTGCTGCGGAATGAGTAAAAAGCCACCCCAGAATTCAGGGCATGGTATTTTTTTATCTTTAAATTTCTCCTGGTAAAACCTAAACCATTCATCCAGTTCATTTCTGCTGCTGATAACTGTACTTTGATGGGATGTCCATGCACCAATCTGGCTCTTCCTGGGCCGGGATGCGAAATAATTTCTGCTTTCTGATCTTGAAACTTTCTTAATTCGGCCTTCTATTCTGACTTGTTTGGCAATGGTCGACCAGTAAAAAGTTAACGCAGCAAAAGGGTTTTGTATCAATTCAATACCCTTCCTGCTCTCATAATTTGTGAAAAAGACAAAACCCAGTTTAGTTACCTCCTTTAAAAGTACCATTCGCGAAGATGGTTTTCCTTCCTTCGTACTGGTGCATAAGGCCATTGCAGTAGGTTCCGGAACTTTTCGTTTTATTGCTTCGCTCATCCAGATTTTAAACAAATCAAGCGGATTATCAGGAACCATTTGCTCATCCAATAAAGCTGACTTATAATCCATTCGCATACTTTTTAATTTGTTCAAGTTCATAGCAGCTATTTTTGTATTTCTGCAAAGGTTTGATTTTTAAATGAAATCTGTCGAATATGGTTAAAAACCAGGCTTTCAGAATTTAAGCTGGTATATTTTTGGATAGAATCAGGCTGAAAAATAAAACTAAAATTGATGTTAAAACGTATCAGTATAAACGTTAGAAAATCCAAAACATAATTTTATGAAAAGACAGGCTACAAAACCGAAGCAAGGCACGTTACTTCTGTCAGATCCGTTTCTTCATGACAGTTATTTTAAACGTTCAGTGGTTCTTATCAGTGAACATGATGATCAGGGAACACTTGGATTCATTCTTAACAAACCTACTGAGATTCCCATTAATGAAGCACTGGAAGACTTTCCGTTCTTCGATTCCAACCTCTATTTCGGTGGACCCGTTGATACTGATTCATTATTCTATATTCATACCATAGGTGAAAAACTAAACGGAGCCAGAAAAATAGCTGAAGGAATTTACTGGGGTGGCGATTTTAATGACCTTAAGTCAATGATAAGTAATGCGCTGGTTAGTCCGGAACATATTCGGTTCTATGCCGGTTATGCCGGATGGGAACCTGACCAACTCAAACACGAGATCAAAGACAATTCCTGGATGCTTAGCAAAGTAAATTCTCATTATGCCTTCTCCAACTCATCTGAACAGTTGTGGAGTATAATCTTAAAATCAATGGGAAACAAGTATGCATTGCTGGCTAATTTTCCTGAAGATGTATCCTGGAACTAGCTATTAGATGATTTTCCCGTCTTTCATCATCAGTTTTTTATCAACCATCTCGGCTAATTCATTATTATGGGTAACAATCACAAAGGTCTGACCCGTTTTATCTCTCAAAGAAAAAAATAATTCATGTAGTTCTCTGGCATTTACCGAATCTAGATTGCCTGAAGGCTCATCAGCCAGAATAATTGAAGGATTATTAATCAGTGCCCGTGCAACTGCCGTACGCTGTTGCTCACCACCAGATAATTCAGCCGGCTTATGCCTTTTTCTATCTTCCAGGCCTAGTAAGTCCAGCCACTTGCCTGCGGCTTGCTCAGCCTCGGCTGTGGTTTTACCTGCAATCATTGCCGGAAGCATTACATTTTGAAGAGCTGTAAATTCAGGAAGCAGATGATGAAATTGAAAGATGAAACCGATTTGTCGGTTCCGGAATCCGGATATCTGTTTTCGGTTAAGATTACCTGTGTTTTGACCGTTGATTATTATTTCCCCTTTATCTGCCGTTTCAAGGGTCCCCATAACATGAAGTAATGTTGATTTGCCAGCTCCCGATGGCCCGACAATAGACACAATACTTCCTCTTTCAACCGTTACATTAACTCCTTTGAGGACTTCAAGATTACCAAACTTCTTAAAAACCTCATTAACCTGTAAGACAAGTTTTTGTTCTTGCATGGTGCGAAAGTACAAATCCAGCTAACTGAGATCTTATTATACCATATTCAAAATGTTTAGGTTTGCAAAGAATTCGGACTCCCATGTTTTTTAAGCTTATTCTTTCTTATCCATCATGGTTTATTGTTTTTTGTTTTATTGCCGGCTTTGTGTATAGCTGGTTACTGTACCGGAAAGACACTGCTGTTTTATTGTCAAAATTCTGGAAAGGCTGTTTAGCCTCTCTTCGCTTTCTGTCCGTCAGCCTACTTGTTTTCCTTCTTCTTGGACCATTTGTAAAAATCCTATCCCGAACCATTGAAAAACCTTTGATTCTGATTGCACAGGATAATTCTTCCTCACTTTCCATTGTTCATGATTCTGCTTTTCTTGAAAATTACAAAAGGTCAATAGCCCAGTTAGCCGGTGAACTTGAAAAGAAATTCGATGTCAAGATTTTCTCCTTTGGCAGCAGGCTAAATGAACATCCCAATTTTGATTTCATAGACGATAAGACTGATTTTGGAATGTTGAAGGATGAATTGGTTCAACGGTACGTTAATCTAAATGTTGGAGCACTGGTTATCGCAAGTGATGGCATTTACAATCGTGGGAATAATCCGCTTTATTTATTCCGCCAGAGCAGTTATCCGGTTTTTACTATTGCAATGGGAGATACACTTGAGCAGAAAGATTTGTTGATTTCTGACGTGCATTATAACCGCCATGCAACCTTTGGGAACCGGCTAACATTTGAAGCAATCTTACAGGCTACTGATGCTGATGGGGCATTAGCTGAACTCAGCGTTGAAAGTGATTCAGGAGTTGTGTTTTCAAAAAAGCTCACTATCTCAGGAAAATATTTCACCCAAAAGATTCCTGTAAGTTTTCTACCTTCAAAAAAAGGGATTAACCGCTATCAGCTAAAGTTAAACCAACTGGAGGGTGAAGTTACTTATCAGAATAACGAAAAAACCATTTATATTGAAGTAAGCGATTCAAAATTCAAAATTCTGCTGCTTGCTACGTCAGCCCATCCTGATGTTGGTGCTGTCCGTAATGTTGTTGAAAGCAATCCAAACTATGAATTAAGCTATTACAAAGCAAGCGATTTTAAAGAAAACTTTAAACCTTATAGTCTTGTAATTTTTCATCAATGCCCTTCGAGCCCGAATGAATTAGGATTAGCCAGGCAAGTGCTTTCTGAAGGAATCGCGGCCTGGTTCATCATCGGGACACAGACTTCAGTTCCATTATTTAACCAGTTGAATACGGGTGTAACAATTGAAAATATGAAACCCGGGTATAATGAATCTCTTGCAAGTTTTAATCCGGGCTTTTCTGCTTTCAGTATTCCAGAACAGTTAAACAGGGTTGTAAACACCTTACCTCCGTTAATTGCTCCATTTGGGACCTACAAACCTACTTCAGCCCTTCAGGTCTTATTCTATCAGCGAATCGGAAATATTATAACATCGCAGCCTTTGCTCGCATTCAATTTTTCAACCAGCAAAACAGGTATTCTGGCCGGTGAGGGTTTATGGCGATGGAGATTAACAGAATATAATTCGGAAGGGAACTCAGGTATTACTAATGATATTATTCTTAAGACAATTCAATACCTGCTTTTTAATGAGAAGAAGAACCCATTAAAAATTTTTTATAAAAAAGAATACGAATCAGCTGAGCCTTTACTCTTTGATGCCGAACTTTACAATCCTTCGGGAGAACTCACAACTGAGAATGACATTAACATGGTTATCACCGGTGGGGATAAGGCTCAGTATGAATATCTCTTTTCTAAAACCGGGAATGACAGATTTTCATTAAATGCAGGCAGGCTTGAGCCTGGAAGGTACCAGTTTAAAGCCCGATCCAGGTCTGGAGCTTCACCGGTTAGTTATGAAGGAGAGTTTTTGATTTCAACTACAAATGTAGAGGCGCTAAATACACGGGCAGACCATCAGTTACTCTATCAGATTTCAATGACAACCGGAGGTCAGATGTTCGATTCAGATCATCTTGGATTACTGGCAACAACTCTATTGGAAAGTAAAGATATCAAACCTGTCTCCTATTCAGATATTAAACTTCGGGAACTAATTGACCTGAAGTGGATATTCTTTTTAATCATAACCCTTCTTGCTACCGAATGGTTTATTCGTAAAAGGTGCGGAGCTTATTAGGCAGGTATTTTTGGATTTTTTGACTGCAAAAAACAGAAACCGAAAGAATTTATTTTACAGAAAGTTTAATCTCTCCATGAATGCATCTTTGTAAGATTTACCAACCGGGATTGTCTTATCAGCAATGACAATGGTGTTTTCATCCAGGACATTAACCTTATCAAGAGAAATAATATACGATCTGTGAACTCTTAAAAATTTTGTAGCAGGCAGCTTTAGCTCAAGATCCCGCATGGTTGAATGAATAATAAACTGGTCACTTGTTGTTTGAATAACTACATAATTATCCATAGCCTGAACCCAAAGAATATTATCAAGGAAGACTTTAACAAGCATCTGCCCTTTTTTTACAAAAAATGAATTTTGAATCACCAGGTTATCAAAAGGGATTGAAGTGTCTGCCTGTTTAGTAGAAGGAACCGAACTGGAGCCGGCCGTAGCACTGTCACGAATTACAAAAGCATTCCCTGAAAGAACTCCCTTTTCATCTTTTACTGGAGATGAGCTAAATAAGGCCTTAAACGAGTTACCGGTATTCAATACGATTAATGAGGCATTCTCAATGCTTATATCTTGTGCCTTTAGAATCAGTTTAGCATAATCTTCTGGATCTCTAAAAATGAATTTCTGACTTTCAACTGTTAATATCGAAGCAAGAAGCTTTCCATTAGCCGAGTCACTTCCATACCCCAAGATGTTTTCTGCTTTTTGATTGATGAAAATAATCTTGCCTTCTTTATCGGTAATAATTACTGCTTCACTAAGATGACCAAGTGCTTTTGCATATAGATTTCTATCCAGCTTCATTTCTTTATCCTTCTTAGCTTTATATAGCGCCATTTCAACTGCTGATTGAAGGTCAGGCTCATTATAAGGTTTTACCAGATAGGCATACGGTTCGGTAACTTTTGCCCGGTCAAGTGTATTCTTATCTACAAAGGAGGTCAGGAAAATCACCGGGATATCATATTCTGTCTTTATCCGTTCGGCTATTTGGATTCCATCCACGTTTCCTTTTAGCTTAATATCCAGAAAAACCAGGTCTGGCTTAAACTCTTCCAGCTTATCAAAGGCAGTAACAGCAGAGGAAGCAGTTGCAGGAACATGATAACCAAGCCGTATTAAGGTATTTTGAATATCTTTAGCAACGATACTCTCGTCTTCAACTACAAGAATAGTAGGAATAGTTGGCATAATCATTTTAAATTAATTTATGACTTTGTAAGTTTAATATACCACCAGATGCTTACGTTTATTTGTAAGTAAAGATACTAACAATTAAACTTCAATTCATTTTAAAGATTATCAGATAAGTGACTCCACTTGCATTATTAAGCCTGATTTCAGCATCAATCTGGTCTGCCAGAGCATGAATCAATTGAAGTCCGAGAGATTCAGGGTTCTGAAAATCAACCTCAGGGGGTAATCCCGGTCCATTATCAGAAATTTCTAGAAAAACGGATTCCTCCTTTTCCTTAAAACTAATGCTAATTGTCCCCTCTCCATTTTGAAAGGCATGTTTCAAAGCATTATTGACAATTTCGTTAATGATCAACCCACAAGGTACCGCCTGATCAATATTTAACGATATCCGGTCTGTTTTAATGTTAATTTTAACCAGGTTACGCTGAATTCCGGCACTTTGCAGAATGCTATCACAAAGTCGTCTTATATAGTCATCAAAATCTATTTTAGAAGTACCGTCTGCCTGATAAAACCGGTCATGAATTAAGGCAATTGATTTTATTCGATCCTGCCCCTCCTTTAACGCATCAAGAGCAGATTCATCTTTTATAAAACCACTTTGCAGGTTAAACAAGCTAATAATAATCTGCAGGTTATTTTTAACTCTGTGATGAATTTCCTTTAAAAGCAGCCCTTTTTCATGTAGTGAATTTGTAATTTGAACCTCCATATTCTTTCTCAACGTTATATCGGTATCAATAACCACAATTTTCTTAAGTGCACCTTTGTCATCAAAAATGGGATTTAGAGTTGATGAGACCCAAATTGTATTTCCTCCCCGGGCAGTTATCCGGCTTTCATAAACTTTAGCCTTTTTATTAGTGATACTTTCATTAACAAGCAGATGAATATTATCAGCAGTTGATAAATCAAAAATTGTTACAGGGGAGTTCTCATTCTTTTCGTTGAGTGAATAGCCTGTTATTTTTGAGAATGCATGATTAGCCCATTCAAGTTCTAGTTTGTCATTAAAGATCATCACTGCATTATCAGTTTCACTGGCAACCAGAGAAAGTTTTTCGAGTTCAGCATTTTTTTCATTTAATTCCAAGGTTCGTTCAGCAACTTTCTGCTTGAGCAATAACCGTGAGCGGTTCAGGTTACGGGTTCTGAACTGCAATATCAGAAAAACAGCAATAACAATGGCCAGCAGATAGAACAAGTAGGCCACAGGTGTTTTCCAGATGGGTGGTTTAATTTCAAAATTGAACGTTACGATCGGTGTCCATTCCCGATTATTGACTGTTGCTTTTACTTTAAATGTAAATTTACCGGCTGGTAAATTTGTATAATTAGCTACCGTCTGGCTGGTAACCGGATTCCAGTCTTGCTCAAAACCTTCGAGTATATACTGATAATTAACTTCTTCAGGAGCTGAAAGGAAAATTCCCGTAAAATAGAAACTCAGGTAATTCTGATTAAACGGTAATACCGGATTTACAGGAAGCCCGGAACGAGGATTAATTTTTATTCTCAGCTTAGTCCAATCAACATCTTTGAGAAACAACTGAACTTTGTTAAGGGTGAGCTGAGGAATTGACGATTTGGTGAACCCCGGAGCATAGCTAAACCGATAAGCTCCATTCCCTGCTGCCAGCCAAATTGAACCTAATGAATCTGAACAAATGGAATTTGTTTCTATACCATAATAACCATTGCCTTTATTAAAGTGGCTAACCTCAAAAACGTTTCTTTCAATGTAGCTTTTCCAGTTCATACAATCAAGCCCATCCGGAGTTGCAATCCACACCAAATCCCTGTCATAAAAAATCTTTAATATTCTTGAGTTCAGTAAACCATTTTGACTGTTAAGATTCACTGCCTTTTTTTCGCCAATAATATAGAGTCCGAAATCAAATGTTGAAACAATAATTCTTCCCTCAGGATCTGCTGTAATACAGGTAACAGGAACCTGAGGCAATTTATACTTTAGACCAATATCCGTGACCGTATCTCCTTTAAGTTGAAAAAGCCCTTTAAGGGTTCCAATCCATAGCTCATTCTTAGCATCGAGAAAAAGGCACCTGACATTTTCTTCGGTTAGTCCCTGGCTTTTGCCAAACCGGGTCAGTCGGTTATTGCTCTTTTCAAACAATCCTTTATCGGTAGCAAAGAACACTTTATCAGAATCAATTTGTAGGACCTGATAAACCAGCTCGTTGATTAGAAAGTAAACTGGATAATCAAATATGTTCTCAGTAAGGTTAAAGCTTACCGGACCTCCGGTAGTTGATAACCAGACCTTATCATTATATCCTTCAGAAATATTCCAGATTGTCTTATTTCTCAGGCCTTCGGTTGAACCATAATTCTGAAACCTGGTACCATCAAAAACAGAAAGGCCGTTTGATAGCGTGCCAAAAAATATTTTCCCCGATTTGCCGGCATATACCGATAACAGGTTATTGCCAGGCAGGCCATCACTGGTTGTAAAGGATTCAAAATTATCACCGGAATATCTTGTAAGTCCATTCATTGTTCCAAACCAGCTGTTATTTTCCTTATCAAGATAAGAACACAAAATAAGATCTCCTGCCAAACCATCTGCAACAGTAAAGTGCTTAACAAGACTATCTCTGAAATAAAAGACACCATTGCTATACGTAGCTGCGCACATCTCGCCATTTTGCTCAATGAATGTGCTCTGGATTCTATCCTCATTCAAGAAAGCTGCTGAAGGCAGTTGATAAAACTTTCCTCTGTCAAAAAGGTTGATCCCCATCTGAGTTGAAAAAAACGGAGTATTATCTTTTTGCAAATTTATCTGATAAATAACTCCAGAGCTTAATCCATCATCAATCGAATAATTAATTATCTGATTATTCTTAATTAATGAAATACCGTTTAAAGTAGATACCCAAATACTGCCGGTTGAATCCATACGAATATCTGTAACCGCATTGTCACACAAACCGTCATTAGTAGTCAGACTTGTAAATTTTTCTCCGTCATAAATGCTAACCCCCTGTGAAGTGCCGAACCAGATTTTTCCGCTTGCATCCTGACAAATTGCATTAACATTATCATTCAATAGTCCATTTTTTGAATTAAGGAAAGTAAACTCAACACCTGAGAACCTGGCAACTCCCTTACGTAACATTCCGATCCAGATATTGCCCTCTTTATCCTGAAAGATCGACTTAATCGTATTTTGAGAAACAGGATTCTCAGATTCAAACTTTAAGAACTGAATTCCATTAAACCGGCAAATACCATATGCAGTTCCGATCCATAAATACCCGATATCATCCTGATAAATACAGGTTACCTGATCATTTGGCAATCCATGCGAAATATTAAAGCTACTGAAGTTATATCGCTGCGAATATGCAACAGAGCAAACCTGGGTTGAAAAAATCAGACAACTCAATATAAATCTGGCTTTCATTCTTAAATCGGAAGCAAAAGTCATCTTTTTAACCTTCATACAAAAGTATTATTGAAGCGCAAATAAATACCCTATAAAAAATAACATTTACCACACCTAAATAACTGTTAATCAAAAAACAAGATTCGTTAGTTAAATATATTTGTACGGGAAACAATAATTTCCGATACTTGCATAAGAAATAGCATTAAACGAAGAATCACCAAAGCATTACTAACAAAAACAAAGAAGATATGACAAAGAAAACTACAAAATTATTCCTATTTGCCACACTTGCAGTAAGTTTTTCTCTTATTTCAGCAATGTCTTTCGGGCAAAGTGCTGTTATTAATGGTCCTGCTATCAATTGTCAGGGAAATCCTTTAACCTTGAGTGTAACTGTAAATGGTCTTCTCCCCCCGCTTACCTATGCATGGACTAATGGAGATACCGGACCAACAACAACAATTAATGCGACAACCCTGATTAGGGTTGCTGTAACAGGCACAAATTCCTCAGGTAGCCAGCAGACTGTTAATAGTCCATGGAGGGTGTTTCTGTTTTTACCTTCTCCCACAGCTACAATTAATGCAAGTGGACCAACCAATCTATGTGATGGTCAATCGGTAACTTTAACAGCTTCAGGCGGGAATTTCTTTAGTACTTACAGCTGGAGTAACGGCCAAAATGGCCCTACCATTACTGTAAATTCTACCGGAAACTATACGGTAACGGTACGGAATTTTGGTGGCTGTACAGCAACTGCATCCCAACAGGTTAATGTTTACAGTACTACAAATGCACCAAAAATCACTGCTTCCGGCCCTACAACTTTTTGCTTTCCGGGAAGTGTAACCCTAACTGCAGATCCGGGATTTTCATCTTATTTATGGAGTACGGGAGAAACAACTCAATCTATTACTGTTACACTTTATGGCAGCGGAGCCGGTGTTCCTCTTCTTGATACTGTTACGGTTTCATATTCTGTCTCAATTAATTCTAATTGTGAAGTCCTTTCTGAACCGGTATTAGTTCGTTCTATTCGTAAACCTCAGTTACTAACTCAATTCTGTCCGAATTATAACCTAAGTCTTGACGACAGTATTAAAACAGGGATTGTACTTCCAATTTTCGGCATACCATCTGAGTATGATTTTAACTTTGAAGAAACCACAAATCCAGGATCTAATATTGTTATACACTCTGCTTCCCGCTGGTTAAAGCTAAGTGATGTAACTCCTGCACTGGAAGTCGGAAAATTCTATCTTGTCCGGACCCGTGGAGTTGTTGACGGTGTTCCTTACTGTTATGGCGCACCTTGTGCAATTGGAATTATTGACAATTTCAGTTCCAGAGGTAACCTTAGAGTCTTTACGGATGATGACGGTGAACAAATCTATGTGTATGAAGGCTTGAATTTTGGAGTGTATCCCAATCCCAGCAACACCAACTTTACAGCACAAATCTTCACCCATAACGATAATGACATTGTGGCTACCGTGTTCGATATGACAGGCCGGGTACTTTCAACCGAAACTTTCAGTGCGGATACCGATCAATATGCATTTGGAGATAACCTGAAGCCAGGAATGTATATTGTAGAATTTAATCAGGGTGGCTTACTTCGCCAAACAACTAAGATTATCAAAACTGAATAAAATCAGTTTCATAAAACAAAAAGCCTGCACCGGGTGCAGGCTTTTTATTTTATTCCCTTTTTCGAAAGACCATTAATGTATGAATCATTACTGTAAGAAGAATTAGCATCGTTCCAATATAAAAACCGGTATTCAGTTCCTTTCCTTCATTGAAAATAAGGATGGCCAGTATAATGCTGTAAACCGGTTCAAGATTAACAGATAAATTCATAGTAAAGGCACTCACTTTTTTCAATGCCTCCATACTTATAGTAAATGCAACTGTGGTACAAAGAACACTGAGCAAGATCAGCCATAGGGAATCCAGAACAGATGGAAATTGAAATGTGTTTCCAGAGAATTTTAAGTAAATTGGCAAAACCAGCGTCAGAAATATAAACCCGGCAAGTAATTCATAAAAGGTAGCCGTTGATGCATCCTGATTCTCCATTAGTTTCCGGTTTATTATTGTAAATAGCGAGCCCAGAATCGCACTTATAACCGATAGAAGAATCCCCAGATAATAATTCCCATGAAATGAAAAAATCAAATAGATGCCTGCAAAAACTCCTCCGGCAAGCAGCAATTCTGATGGATGATGCCTTTTACGATATATTAAGGGTTCAAATAATGCTGTAAATAATGTAATGGATGAAAAACATGCCAAAACAACAGATACATTGGAAACCTTGATTGCACCAAAAAAGGCAAGCCAATGAAATGTAACCAGCATACCTGTCAGAGTGTAATGAATTAATACTGCCTTACTGACCTTTAAACTGATTCCTTTCCAGATAATATAGAGCCAAAGGGAACCTGCACTTAAAAACATCCGATACCAGACAAGCATTCCTTCATTAAGCGCGATCGCTTTCCCAAAGATACCGGAGAACCCCCATAACAAGATAGCAGCATGCATCAGAAAGTATGCACGTTTCATAACATTGGCTACTGAACAATCCGAAAAAGTGAGTCAAATACTTCCTTAGCAGGCAACCCCATGACGTTGTAAAATGAGCCTGAAATTTTCTCAATCGCAGTTAAACCCAGCCAATCCTGAACACCATAACTTCCTGCCTTATCAAAAGGTTTATAATTCTTAACATAGAACAAAATATCTTCACGCAATAGTTTCTTAAACCAGACCTGAGATTTTACTGCAAACAATTCCTCACCTATAGGTGATGCCACATTGACGCCAGTAAAAACTTCATGCTTTTGCCCGCTAAGTTTTTGAAGCATGCTTATGGCTTCTGCTTCAGTTGACGGCTTTCCAAGTATCTCATTCTTTAAGCAAACGATTGTATCAGCAGTAAGGATGATGGTAAACGGCCTGATAAGATCTCTGTAATGATTCATTTTTTCTGCAGCTACGAACTTTGCAGCATTTGCCCTTTTTAATCCTGCTGGAATCTGTTCTTTTGAATTACGAATAACTACCCTGAAATGAATACCAAGCAATTCCAGCAGTTGCTTTCTTCGGGGCGATTGTGAACCAAGTATGATGTTATACTTTTCAATCTTATTGAAAAACAATCGGGTTGATTTCATAGGATGAAGTAGAAGAAGGGCATTGTCAGAACTCCGGCAAGCATGATCAACCTGCATATCCTGCTTGAAAAACGATAGTGTACCGGTTGTTTATCCCTGAATATTTTAACCATCAGAACAGCTAAAGGAATTTCAATTAGGAAAAGTACATAATAAAATGCCAATGGTGTTTGCCATTGTTTCTGAAGTACCTGGATATAACTTAACAAGATGAGCGTAATAAAAATAAAAAAAGCAATGACAAGTCTGGTAATTCCGGTTCCGGCAATTAAAGGTAGTGTTCGTCTCATATTGACTGAATCGCCTTCCATATCTTCAAGGTCTTTGATATTCTCACGGATAAATGATAACAGAAAAGCAAACAAGCTGTAACCGGCAATCAGGTTTCTGATATCATTGCTTATTGTAGCATTCTGATCGGAAGTATAAACAATAATCAACAGAAGCGAGGTTAGAATTGAAACTGCAATCGCAGCCAGTAATACTATTCGCTTCAGGAATCTTGAGTAGTTTAACAATAATAATGCAGAAATGCAATTAATCTGCCAGACTGTTGGCATTTTCCCGTAAAATGAAATCAGTGTTCCAGCGAAAACTCCGGCAACTAAAAAGATCATTCCGTAGAGTTTAAGAGTTTCTGCTGACAAACGCCTTTCGTCTTTTGGCTTGTTAATGTGGTCTATCCATTGATCTTCGCTGTCATTGATAAAATATCCACCGGCAGCAATTAACAATGCTGATATTACCAGCCAAACAAAAAAGAATTCACTAACTGACGACTGGAGGCCTTCGGTTTTGAGAAAAGGAATAATGATTGTATGCCTGATTAAAAACATAAGAAGCATAATCATAAACAGGTTAACCAGCCTCAGATGCCTAATAAATTGTATCATGCTCTGTTTAAATCTCATGAAGTAACGCAAATTGATGCAAGTCAATCCAACGGTTAGCTTTCCATTCTGATTCTCTCTGGGTACCTTCAAGATGAAATCCAAGCTTAAGCAGTGTCTTGATACTGGCAATATTTTCAGTTTCAACCGTTGCCTCAATCCGGTGAAGATTCAGGCTATTAAAAGAAAAGTCAATAATTAATTTAACCGCTTCACTGATATAGCCCTTATGCCAGTAGCCGGGTAAGAGCCAGTATCCCAATTCTCCCTTTCTGTGATTCTTTTCAATATTATAAATTCCAGCAGTACCGATGAGTTCTGTCGTTCCCTGCAGGCAAATTGCCCACCATTTCCCGGTTCTGTCATGCTCCATTCTTTTATACCATAACATCTGCACATTGGTGTCTTCATAGTTCCTGAACGAGATCCCGTAATATTTAACTACATCCGGGTTTGACAATCCGTTAAAGATTGCCTCTTGATCTGCTGGAATTATTGAACGAAGTCGAAGTCTGGCCGAATTCAGATCAGGGAAGGTCATTTCAATTTTCTGGGTGAGGGCACAAATGTAAATCAATAAGAAGCAATCTATAAAATCCTCTGGTGCCGGTTTAAACTTTTCGGTAGCCTGATTCAGTTTCATGCCTTAACTGCACTTCTTTTAACAAAACATTAAGAGTAGAAAAATTGATTAGAAATACTTTGATCACAGTTCGGATTTAAATTCGCACTCGAATAAAAATCTACCAGAGATGAACATTACCGTTGAAAACCTTACCCGTAAGTACGGAACTCAAAAAGCAGTTGACAACATTTCATTTCATGTTCGAACTGGAGAAGTACTTGGGTTTCTTGGACCTAACGGAGCCGGAAAGACAACTACAATGAAAATAATTACTGGCTTGCTTTCTCCAAATAACGGGGACGTTACAGTAGGTAATTATTCAGTTCTTAAAGAACCTGAAAAAGTTAAGCAACTGATCGGATTTCTTCCAGAAAACAATCCGCTATACCCGGATATGGGAGTGATTGACTATCTGGCTTATAGTGCACGCTTACAGGGAATTGCTGAAAAAAAAATAAAGCCCAGGATCGCAGAAATGATCCGTGTCTGTGGATTAGCCATTGAAAAGCATAAACAGATTGGTGAGTTATCAAAAGGTTACAGGCAACGGGTGGGTCTTGCTCAGGCTATGATTCATGATCCTAAAGTTTTAATTCTGGATGAACCCACTACAGGACTTGACCCCAATCAGATTGTCGAAATCAGAAGATTAATTAAAGAGTTAGGCAAAGAAAAGACAGTTATTCTAAGTACTCATATTCTTCCAGAAGTTGAAGCCACCTGCGATCGGATCCTGATAATCAACAAAGGGAAGATTGTTGCTGACGGTACATCCGACTCATTGCGCAAGCAGGCTACCGGCCGAGAATTGCTAAGAGTCAGAATTGAAGATGCGGACCGTGACCGTGCTTTTATGGAATTGCATTCACTGGAAACAGTAGCTCTGGTTGATCCGTTGCCCGGTACTTCCAATTATTTTGAGATTCAAAGTCATGAAAATGTTTCTTCCCGCAGAACTATTTTTAACCTCTGTGTAGAAAAGGGCTATACACTAACTGAAATGACGCCTGTCGAAACCAAACTTGAGGATCTTTTCAGAGACCTCACTTTAAACTAATTTGTCAATTATGAGAAGATCGTGGATTATTGCTATTAAAGAATTACAGTCCTTTTTTGATTCACTCACAGCCTATATCATGCTGATTGCCTTTATCGGGTTCAGCGGATTTTTTACCTGGCTCTATGGTACCGATATATTTCTACGGAACCAGGCAGACTTGAAGGTTTTTTTTGCCATTGCCTACTGGACCCTGTTCTTTTTTATTCCGGCAATTACAATGCGGCTTTTTGCTGAAGAGAACCGAACCGGTACTATAGAGCTACTTCTGACCAAACCTGTTACCGAATGGCAAGTTGTAATGGGAAAATTTCTGGCTTGTTTGCTCTTAGTTACTATTGCGCTTGGACTCACACTCCCCTACTATATTACAGTATGGAAGCTCGGAAATATTGATCACGGAGCTACGTTAACCGGCTACATCGGTCTATTACTGATGAGTTCGGTTTACATCAGTATCGGTTTATTTACGAGTAGCGTTACAGGTAATCAGATTGTTGCATTTCTAACTGCATTATTTGCAGGGTTATTTTTCAATATCATTTTTGATGTTCTGGCTTCCAACTTTACAGGAACAACCGGAACAATCTTAAGTTACCTGAGTCTTTCAACACACTATGAATCTATAACACGCGGAGTAATTGACAGCAAAGACCTGATTTACTTTGCTTCCCTAATCCTTCTGTTTATGATTGCTACCGAGATGACCTTATCAAAAAGAAAATTATCAAAATAAATCATGAAGAAATCAAGATACAATCAACGGCTATTCATCATAACCATCATATTGATTTTAGTAAACATTCTTTCATTCAGATACTTCTTCAGATGGGACATTACACAGGATAAGGAATATACATTAAGCCCCTCAACGGTTGAGTTACTTGCTTCACTCAAGGATCCGGTAACAGTGAAAGCTTATTTTTCAGACAATGTTCCGCCTGATGTTGCCAAAGTAAAAAGAGATTTCAAAGATCTGCTTGTTGAATATAGCCGCAGGTCAAATGGGAAAGTTGTTTACAGTTTCATTAATCCAAATGAAAATGATACCAAAGAACAGGAAGCAATGGTTGGAGGAATTCAGCCGGTTCTGATTAATGTAAGGGAGAAAGACCAGATGAAACAGCAAAAAGCCTATCTGGGTGCGGTAATTAACCTGGGCGAAAAGAAAGAAACCATTCCTTATATGCAACCGGGAGCAGCAATGGAATTTGCACTCTCATCGGCAATTAAGAAAATGAGTATTGAGAATAAACCGGTCATTGGATTGATTCAGGGCCATGGTGAGGCAGGGATGAAAGATCTGCAGCAAGCTGCTGCCGGACTGCTTGTACTAAATAATGTAGAAGAGTTTGAAATGAGCGATTCACTTCAAATTCCGAACAAATACACAACTCTTGCCATTATTGATGCTAAAGATAGCTTTCCTGCAGCTCATTTAGCACAACTCGATGCTTTCCTCGCAAAAGGGAAAAACCTGTTTATTGCCTATAGCAGGGAAAAGGCAGACTTACAATCGAGCATGGCCAGTTCAAGATCTACTGGTCTGGAAGATTGGTTAAAACAAAAAAATATCATTATTGAAGACCAGCTTGTTATTGATGCCCAGTGTGGAAGTGTACAGGTCAGACAGCAGCAGGGATACTTCAGTTTTATCAATAATATTAGTTTTCCCTATTTCCCGATAGTAAATAATTATGGTAATCATCCAGCTGTCAAAGGACTGGAACAAGTCATCCTTCAATTTGTAAGTCCGGTTAATTACCAGGGTGATTCATCTATTCATTATACCCCGTTATTGCTTTCCTCGGATCGTGCCGGGACAGAGGCTGCTCCTGTTTATTTTAACATTCAGAAGCAATGGTCAAACTCAGATTTTCCACAGTCTAAAATTGTGATGGGTGCTGCCTTTTCAGGTAAATTATCCGGAAGCTCAGATGCCAGAATGATCATTATTGCCAATGGTAATTTTGCTGTAAACGGAAGTGGCGAGCAGGCAATGCAATTGCCACCCGATAACATTAATCTGCTGGTCAACTCCATTGAATGGCTGACTGACAATTCAGGATTAATGGACCTGCGGACAAAGGGCGTAACATCCAGACCGCTTGCCCAACTTGAAGACAGTGAGCGTTCCTTTTATAAATACGCTAACTTTCTTCTGCCGGTTGCTGCCGTTGTCATCTTTGGTTTTGGCCGGATGCAATGGAGAAAAAGACAACGGGTAAGAAGGACGGAAGACGATTACTTTTCAGAATAAACTCTTCTTTCGGTTTGCAGTCGCAATTTATTTTTGTGAATAATTGACAATAAACTCTCGCAGGTTGTTTTTAAATTTTTGATCTAATTCTTCCGAAAACAAATCCTGTTTTTTCCTATACCTCAGGTAACTCATAAAGAAAGTGTTATCAGGTAACGGATCTGTTTTAAAATTATGCAAATAATATTTTTTATTATTCAGGTTCAGATCACCAATTCCTGACATAATCCGGGCAATTAAATTGTATTTAGCTCCAAGTTTTTCAGCAAACTCCATTTCTTTAAAAGAAGAAGACAAATACATTGAGTCAAGACTTTCAGCACCTTGAAGTATATATCTTCCAAAGATTTCCTCATCTGATTTAAAATTCTGATAAACCTTAAGTTCATCTGCATTTTCACCAAACTTACTCTTAAGAAACAAAATTGCCCCCTGTTCTCCAACAAATGTTGCCAGATTCTCATTCAAATCAACACTACTCCTGAGATAGACTGTTCCGTGAGTCAGCTCATGAATGATTAATTCAGCTAATGATCCTGCTCTTCTCCTAAGCATATTGGATAAAACAGGATCGGTAAACCAACCAAGTGTACTCCAGCCACCTACAGGTGAGTATTCTGCATCCAGGCCTTTCCTTCTGAGCTTCTCAAATTCTTTTTGAGCTTTTTCTTTTACAAAAAAGCCCTTGTAACTAACCTTACCCAGGAACGGGAACCACCACTGAAATGCCTTAAGCCGGAAACGTTCACATCCGGTAACTGTCCATAATACCGGTTTGCCATGCTGATTATAAAAAGTAGTATAGTTATTATTTCGTTTCAATCCTAATGAATCAAAAGCAAATGCACGAATTTCATTAATGAGTAACAACCGTTGTTTAAGACTGTCTGGCAATAACGGATCCTTTAATGCTTCCTCTATTTTGACCGAGTGAATGATAATTTTTAACTGGCCATTTAATTGACTGATACCATAAGAAACCAATTTATACTTAATTGCTCCCGTTAGAATCAATAAAATTCCCAATCCCTTTAGAATACCTGTCAGAGTCCTTTTCATTACCATTCAAAGAAATCTTCAAGATCGCGCCTGTCCTTTTTAGTAGGTCTGCCAGTTCTCCAATCTTTGTAAGTCTTTTGTGAAATTAAATGTGTCTTAAATTGTTCGATTATTGCTTCAGGAGTAACATCCGCACAATAATCTTTCACATCACGGGCTGGCAATCTGTTATGAACCACTCTGAGAATCTGATATTCAAACGAGAATGCTCCCCTTCTGATTACAATCCGGTCTCCGTCATGAATAATTTTTGATGGTTTTGCCTGCTGACCATTTACAATCACTTTTCCCTCATTACATAAAACTGTTGCAACCGATCGTGTTTTGCATAATCTGACAGCCCATAGCCATTTATCAATCCGAAGCTTTTCCTTTTCGATCATTTTATGGTGTTAATGAGTTGAGAATATTCCTTGCTCTTGCATCTTCAGGATGTTGATTCAGAATCTGTAATAAAACCTCTTTTGCCCCGGCAAGGTTGTCTTGATAGAGATAAAGTCCTGCCAGATTGTACCTGGCAATCAGGTAATCAGGATCAAGGGCAATGGCTCTTTCAAAGTATTCTTTCGCAACCAATACCTCTTTCTTAACAGCTAATTTCAGGTAGCCTCCGTTAGCTAATGCACGAATATTAAATGGCTGTTCCCTTAATAAATGATCATATACTTCAATCGCCTTTAAGCTGTCACCTGATGCTGTCAGTACTCCGGCATAAGCAATTTGTAAATCAGGAAAATAAGGGGCTAATGTTACTGCCTGCGAATAATATTCAAGTGCTTTAGCAGAATTACCAAGCTGCTCATAAGCGTAGCCTATACGATAACAGCATAATGCATGCTGGTTATTATAAGTCTTCTGACTAAATCTTTCTTTAAGATTTGGAAGTAGCTTCTCCCATTCAACAATCTGTTTAAAATTCTTCCGGAGATAAAAAATATGAATAAGAGGTTCAATATTTTTTGTCAGACTACTTTGAGACTGAAATGGGAAATAATTCAATGCTGAGTCAAGCGCCCATGGTTCATAACTGAATTTTTCAAAAAACTGAATAAATGCCATCCCTCGGCTCCATCCTGTTGGCTGTGGATTATTCACAGCAGTAATTCCGGTAAACTTTCTAATTTTATCTACCTTTGTGTTACTGACCGGTTTTCTGATATAATGATCTGTTGCCTGAACATGTGGAATATCCGTTGTACCTGTTGAAGGCATGTGGCATTTTATACAATTGAACGATTCTGACTGTAAGATACTTGACTGAGCTGTACATCCGTGTTGTTCATCATTTGAATAATGGCAACTTTTGCAAGCCGTATTATATTGTTCATCAGAAGTTACCTTAACACTGACATGCGGATTATGGCAGGTGATGCAGGTGAGTGTTTTATTATGAAAAAAAGATTTACCATTCTTTGCCTCAGAGTTGTTATCTTTTGTTTTCAGGTAACAATTACTCATTTTCAGCCTCTCCGCATGAGAAGCCATGATGTGTTCGTGATTATCACCTGAATACACCGGAACAAATACATTGACAATATCTGATAAAGGCATAGCTGGTCGAAAATCATAAAATGATTTCCCTTCATTTAATACAGCATTACCCTGAAGATGACATCTCAGGCAAACATCAAACTGAAGATCTGCCGAAAGCTTGGAAGGATTCACAATGCTATAGTCAATTCCTTTGGAAACATCTACAAGTTTACCTTCCATTTTATCTTTCACATGCTGAGCACCAGGCCCATGACAGCGTTCACAATCAATGCCTGTTTTAATTTTATTGAATTTATTTCTTGAACCTTTTACAAAATCAGGATAAGCATTATGACAACTCATACATTCTAACTCAATAACCCGGTCAAAACGTGAGTTGTGCCCGTCTTCGAAACCAGGTGGCAAATCCCATTGGTGCCGTTGGGTATAGAAGGTCATTGGTGCCTGAAATACATATCCGTTTCTGTCAATCAGATGTGAGTTTGTATGCTGACCGGAACCAATAATAAAGTTAATTGGTTCAATCCGTTTATGAATAGTATCTGCTCCCTGGAGACGGTACTCAAGAAAAAAGAGGGTGTCTTCTTTCCAGAAAGGATAATAATAAAGATTTTTAAACCTGTCATAAACGGGTTTATGCGATTCAAATTCACCTGCCGACTTTTGTTTTGTAGCTTTATCAAAAGAAAGTCCCATTCCAGTTTTTGAGAAAGTTGCATAAACATCAGCATGGCATTGCCTGCATGTCTCCATACCAACATACTCAGTTTCGGGATTTAATGAAGCATACTCCGGAGTTACCTCACGGTTACAGGAAAAATGAAATACAGTAAGCAATAAGGGACCAACCAGTAATGCGATGTAAAAATTACTAGCCTTCCAGATCATGGTATTCACTAATAAGTTGCATGATAACAACATTGACCCATTGGTTGGAAATCAATAACCAATCTTTCATTATTCCGGCTTCACGGAAACCATTCTTAGTAAACAATCTGATGCTTGGATAGTTATTTACCGGGATATAACAGAAAAGCTGATGAATATGAAGCAGATTAAAAGCATATTGAATCAATAAACCAAGTGCATCATTCGCATATTGTTTTCTCCTCTCTTCTTCATCACCGATAAGAATACCAACTCCTGCCCTCCTGTTCATCGGGTCAAATTCATACAAATCAATGTATCCGATGCTTTTGGATTGTTCATTTACCAACTGAATTACAAACCGTAACTGGCGTGCAGAATAAATATCCTGATCAAGATGATCAATGTACTCTTTAATACTGTACTTTGAGAAAGGAGATAATGTTCTTCCAAGATGCCAAATCTCCGGATTATTTTCCCATTGATACATTTGCTCAAGATCTTCAGGTTCAATTGCCCGTAACAGTAATGTATTAGATTTCAGCATAGGTTATTTTGCTTCAAAAATAGAATGTTAAAAACAAAACGCCTGTAATAATTACAGGCGTTTGCTAATTTTAAGTAATACTAGTTACTCGCCACCAAACATTTTCTTGAGTTCTTCCTTACTCATCTCTTTATAATCAGTTGGAATCCGGAATAATCCATCATCAACCTTCTCGGAAGACACTTTCTTAGCAGTCATTTGCATATTCATTCCGCCCTGGTTTATTGAATATTGTAATGGCAATCCTTTAATGTTTTCGTATCCTTTTTGTGACCAGTTTCCGCCTTCCACTGTAATATCCTCACAATAATAGAGATCATACGAACCTCCTTCACCATCGGTAACTACAGCTTTTTTGCATTTATAGCCGGCTATATCCTTTGTTTCATCAGTAATTGATACTTTAACATCCGGCTGTTTCTCATTCTCCTTTTTCACATCTTCTTCTGTTACTTTGGTTGCAATCTTGTTACCCATAACGTCCATCAAAGTTGTTGCTACTTTTGCCTTATTATCGTTAATAACAACTGTTGACATTCCCATTCCCATAGACATTTCAACACGTGATTTGTCCCTTTTAAGGTACATAGTCATCTCTGTAGGCATCATAGCAAGCTGCTGATCCGGTATATCAGCGTTTGGATACGAAATTTCAAAAATAATTTTACCTTCATTAAATGCTTGTTGTGCATTGGTTGCTGCTGACAGTAAGAACAATACAGCCAATAGGTTCATTTTCAGATTCTTCATTTTAATATATTTTTTAGTAAGGTGCGAATATAAGTTTTGTTTTAATTTTTAATTTTTTCCCGGACTTGTAATAATAATTTCAACCCTGTTATTAATCCGGTGATCTTCTTCAAGGCAAAGAACACCATTAGTACAATGATTTAATATTCTGGTTTCACCCATTCCTTTTGCAACTAACCGGTTTGGATGAATTCCCTTTAAAGATAAATAATCAGTCAGAAATTCAGCTCTTTTCTGTGTGAGAATCAGGTTGTCTTTGTCATTACCTCTTGAATCGGAGTGTACCTGGATCTCAATTTCAATTCCTGGATTTAATTTAAGCCAGGTTGCTATCGAATCGAGAGTTTCTGAAGCTTCATTACTTTTAAGAAGGGTACTGTTTTTTTCAAATTGTATACTGTAAAATCTAAACATCTCATTACTCTTGATTACCTTAAAATCAATTGATTTTTCAATATTGAGTGATTTACTGAGATTAAACGTAGAAATGGTGTCTGTCTGAGTATAATAACCTTGGGCAGAGAAGCGGAATGCATACTTTTTATCAAGAAGAGCCCTGAATGCATAATTACCCTGACGCAGATATACAGTAGAGTCCTTTCCACCATCATTATAGGTAATGTAAATTTTTGACTCGTTTGCTGCTCCGGCTTTTGCATGATACGAAATGGTGACAACCGGAGGCTTTCTGGCGAAATGGTAAATTTTATCGGTGTTATTGCTTCGGTTAGATGAGAAGAATCCTTCCTTATTTTTATTATCAATGATAAACCCAAAATCATCACGGGATGAGTTAACAGGATAGCCAAGATTTTCCGGTTTTGTCCATTTCTCATCAATAAAATTACTTTGAAATATATCGAGGCCGCCAACTCCGATATGTCCGTCAGAAGCAAAATAAAGAATGGTGTCATTTTGGATAAACGGGAAGATTTCATTCCCATTTGTATTAATCGTTGCTCCTAAATTTCGTGCTACCGACCAATTACCATTTGTAAAAACACTGGCATAAATATCCATTCCACCATAACCCCAAGGCATATCCGATGCAAAAAATAAAGTATGCCCGTTAGAAGCCAAAGCCGGATGAGCAATACTGTATTCAGGATTATTAAACGGCAAGTCAGCGTTGATATTCCACTCCCCCGCGACAAAGTTGCCCTTATAAATTTTCAAGTTGTTGTAATTCTTTCTGTTTCTATTGACAGTTAATCCTGTATAATCATTGCGTGTAAAAAAGACAGTATTAAAATCAGTAGAGAATACAGCCGGACCTTCGTTGTAAGGGCCATTAATATTACCTCTTAAGATTTCTGGTGCAAGCCAATTGCCTTTTTCAGTTTTCTTAGCATAAAACAAATCAAAATATTCTCTTCCGGTATAGGCAGAAGTTTGTGAACGTCCTTCAGGTTTGCCTCTGTCAGATACAAAGACAATACCCATCCGGTAAAATGCAGGTGAAAAATTATTGGTTTGTGCTTTATTTAACGGCAGTTCATGAATTTCAAACAGGGTTGTATCACTGAAAAATTCTGCAATAGAATCACAAGAAATTCGCATTTGCTGAGCTCTGAAGTCATTTCTTGAAATCAGTAGGTACTCATCTAGCCATTTCTTTGCCTGGTCATACTTGCCATTGGCAATCAATGCCTCGGCAAGGTACAGTTTATGAATAGGTAAACTTCCCGGTAATTTAACAACCTGACTGTATAAAATTTCTGACTTACCGGTATTGCCTGTCTGGCGATAGCAATCAGCCAGTCTAATCATGGCATCAGGAATACTTCTCTTTTCAAGAACCTTTTCAAAATTCTTAATAGCATCTGAAAAAGCATACTCATCATAGTAATCATTTGCATTTCGCAGCCTGATGGAAGTACATGAAATAAAGGCAATCAGAATTAATAAGACGGCTGCTCTTTTCAGGTTTAATTTAAAAATTATCATTTTGAACTGCGGCTAAAAATAGCGAGGAGTTTTCATTCGCAGAATATTGTAGCCAAAATCGTAACCAATCATAATTTCATGAGAACCGGAGGAAAGATTTCTGATTCTCGAAAGTGTATAGTCGTATGAATATCCAATTCTGAGTTTCCGATTCACCTGATATTCAAAAATTGCAACAATAGCATCGTCAGAACGATAAGAGGCTCCTACCCAAAAGATATTACTCAATAACAGATTCAGGTTAATATCATACTGAACCGGAGCATGAAGTACGTATTTCACCAGAAACGATGGTCTGATAAGAAATTCACGATTGATCGTAAAAACATATCCTGCATTCAGATAGAAGTGCCTTGCCTGATGATGAATTGTTTCTTTATAAAAATTTATAGGTTGGATCGAGTCATAACTTAATAGTTGCGGAATTGAGAAACCGGCATATAGCTTTTCCTGGTAATAATATGCCCCGGTTCCAAAATTTGGCTGAAGATTTGTGAGCGACAATTGCTGATATACCGGGTCATTGGCATCCCAATAAGTTAATTCTGAAAATACAGATTTAAAATAAGAAAAGCCGCCTTGCAATCCCAGGGATAGCTTTCCCTTTTGAAGTGGGATATGAAATGCATAGCTGCCATAAATATCCGTTTGGTTTGTAATCCCAATTTTATCATTTGAAATCATCAGCCCCAGTCCGATCCTTTTCTTTTTTAAAGGCCCGTGAATGCTGGCATTCTGGGTAACCGGTGCACCTTCGAAGCCTGCCCATTGCTTTCTGACCATCAGCGTTGCACTCATAAAATCTTTGCTTCCAGAGTATGCGGGGTTTAAAACGAGACCGTTAAACATATACTGGCTTAAGACCGGCATCTGTTGTGAAAAAGCCAGAAATGAAATAAGACTGATTAAGATGGTTGTGCTTAATTTCTTCATATTACCTCCTTAAATCAATGTATCCGTTATATGTTTTATCGGTTGTTTTAATTGTCAGTATATAGAAATACGTACCTTCAGGTAATAACTCATTATTTGAATTAAAACCCTTCCATTTATTCTTATATGGACTTTGTTCAAATACTTTGTTCCCCCACCGGTTATAAATTACCAGTGTGTTATCCAGATAATCATCAAGTCCTTTAATATAAAAGACATCATTATAACCATCGTTATTTGGAGTAAATCCAGAAGGTATCTGTAAAGGTTCACGGCAGGCTTCTTCAGGTAAAACTATGATTGTTATGGGTGCAAAATCATTACAACTTCCATTAACAACCGTCCATTTAAAGACATTAGGGCCTAGAAGTAATCCGGTTACTTGTGTATGTGCAGAAGTTGAATCCTGAATTGTTCCGCTTCCTGAAACAAGTTGCCAATAGCCAGACCCAAATTGTGGTGGGGTTGCATTCAGTGTTACAGTTCTTGTGCATATTTCACGGTCCGTACCTGCAATTGCTATAATTTCAGTATTTCTTGAAATAACCATCTGTGCTGAATCATAACAAACCCCGTCAGTAACAACCCAATAAAAAAAGTTGTTCCCAAATTCAAGATTGGTTACTTCGGTAACCGGTTGGTTCGGGTTCGCTATTACAACTCCTGAATTAACCGAATACCAAGTACCGGTTCCATAAACAGGAGCTAATGCCCTTAAGGTATCCATGTCAATTCCGCAGATCAGAACATTGCTTCCTGTTTGAGCTACCAGCTGGGGAGGTTCAGTCAACGTAAAGTTAAAAGTATCCTGGCAATTTCTGGAATCGGTTATGGTCAGCAGATAATTTCCTGCAGGAACATTGATCAGATTTTGATTGAATGAAATATTAGACCAGGCAAATGTGTAGGGAGAAGTACCTCCTTGCGGATTAATTAAAATTGAACCATCTTCAGCTTCATAACAACTGATATTATAATTACCGTTTAATTGAGAGAGAACAGGGTTGGCAGTAATTGGTTCCGGTTCACTAATAAAAACAGAAAGGAATGACAAACAGGAATTTGCATCCGAAACGGTGATTGTATAGATTGTATTTCCAGCCAGACCTGTAATAGCTGTGTCTGTCTGAGCAGTATTGGTCCAGCTGATATTATACGGCAGGGTACCACCATTGATAGTTACAGTAACCGAACCATCATTTAAGCCTGGACAGGATACGTTTGAGGAGTCAGTAACAGTTATCTGTGGCCCGTCAATATTGCTTACAAAAGCTGTCATAGATTTTGAGCAGTTATTACTGTCAGTTACCGTAACCGTATAGGTACCCGCTGCAATTCCGGATAGAACTGATACGTTACCGGCTCCATTACTCCAACTATAAGTGAAGGAACCGGTACCCCCTGAAACGTTTGCAATAACTTGTCCATTCGCCACTCCACAAGTTGCATTGATTGTATCCAGTTCAATTATAATCTCATTGGGCTGAGTTATGTAATAAGTAGCAGTGTCGGTGCAATTATTCAAATCAGTAACAATTAAGGTATAAACCCCGTCTGGAATATTCAATAGGTTCTGTGTATTAAAACCCGGCCCGGCTGACCACTGAAACGAAAAGGGTGATGTTCCTCCCTGAATTACCGGATAAATACTTCCTGTACTGTCTCCGAAACATAACGGGTTATTTAAGGTTGCACTTACAATATCAGGAGAGGCGGGGTTACTGACAGCTACTGTTGAATCAGCTGAACAGCCATGAGCATCTGTAACCGTTACACTATAATTTCCGGCACTGAGATTGGTAATTGAATTGCCTGTTGCCAAAGTCGACCATAAGTAAGAATAGCCCGGAGTGCCGCCACTCGTACTAGCTGAAACCGATCCGTCAGATAAGTTGCAGGAGGCTGGATTGATAACAAATGTGAGTTCCAGTGGATCCGGCTGGCTGATAACCTGGTTTAAGGTGTCAGAACAGCCCAGCGAATCCAACACTATTAAAGTATAAGTCAGAGCCGATAGACCTGTAATATTCTGTGTTGTTTGACCATTTGACCAATTAAACTGTAAGCTGCCATTTCCACCGGATATCAAAACTGAAATTGACCCGTCACTTGCTCCGTAACAACTCACATCCTGAACATTTGAAGTTGTTATTACAGGTCCAGCCAGATTACTGACCGAGTCAGTAATTTCGATTTTACATCCATTCGCATCTGTAACGGTTACAGTATAAATTCCAGCTGAAAGATTAAATGCTACAGAATCTGTTGAAATATTTCCGGACCACATATAGGAGTAAGGAGCAACTCCTCCTGAAATCTGTAGGGTAATTGAACCATTTGTACGGCCACATGACTCGTCATTAATCATTATCAGACTTTGCAATGCAGATGGTTCATTGACAGTAAAACTATCAATCACCGTACAACCATTAAAATCAGTAACTGTTACAGAATAATTTCCTGCCACAAGTTCTGTTATTGTAGAATCAGTTCCTCCATTCGACCATAAGTAAGTATATGGTACCGTACCATTAACCGGAGTTATGGTTATAGAACCCGTACTGTCACCCTGACAATTCACATCCGTAACAGTACTTAGCTGAATGGAAGGACTACCTGCATCCATAATGGTAAAGATTGAATCAACAGTACAGCCATTGCTGTCTGTAACCGTTATTGAAAAGCTGCCTGATAGCAGGTTAGATAGCAGAGGCAAAGTATCAGAAGGACTGCTAGACCATTGATATGAATAGGTTCCTGTTCCTCCTGCCGGAAAGATCAGGATACTTCCGTTAGCGATGTTACAGCTGGAGTGAACAACGGTTGCACTATCAATCACAAGGATAGACGGTTGAGACAGAACAAAGTTCTGAGTTACAGAACAACTATTGAAATCTGTGACTGTTACAGTATAATTTCCAACTGGTAGTCCGTTTGCACAATTCTGGTTACTGCCTGATGACCACTGAAAACTATAAGGCGGATTTCCCCCATTAACGCTTACACACAATGAACCATTTGAATCACCATAACACAAGGGCTGAACAGGAGGACCAGCTAACAAAACCGTTAGCTGTGCCGGAGTTTTAACTGTATCTGAATCCGTGCGAGAGCAACCCATATTATCGGTTATTATGACAGTATAAACGCCAGGAGCCAATCCATTTATAGTTGCATTTTGACTATTATTAGACCACTGAAAGGCGTATCCGCCATTGCCACCAAATGGGTAAACTGTCATTGCTCCGTTATTCAGTCCGCAGGATGCATTGGTTACAACCAGGCTGTCAGCTAGTGGGTCTGGTTCACTGACCATAAATGACATGGTTGAAGTACATAAATTTCCATCTGTTACAGTGACGGTATAAGTTCCGGCAGTAATTCCGCTAACATTCTGTGAACTTTGACCTCCAGGCGACCAAAAAAAAGTTATCGGAGTTATTCCTCCCGATACCTGAATTGAGATGCTACCGTCTGATAATCCGTTGCAAGTAACATCTGTAACTGCCCACGACTGGATTACAGTACCGGGCTGACTCGGAATTATTGCTAATTCTGTTTTACTGCATCCATTCGTATCTGTAATAGTTACTGTATAATTACCGGCAATTACCCCGGAAATGGTTTGCCCGGTACTTCCATCTGACCAAGAATATGAATAGGGAGAAGTCCCGCCATAAGGGAAAACAGTTGCTGAGCCATTGGCATTACCACAGGTTGAGCTACTAACCTGCACAGAATCTTTCAGGATAGGTGGCTGGTTAATAGTAAAACTTTTTTGAGAAAAGCAATTTAATGCATCTGTAACACGAATAGTATAAGTTCCGCTTAAGGCACCTATTAAATTCTGAGTTGTGTCTCCAACCGGCAGCCAGAGATAGGTATAACCGGGCGTTCCACCAGAAACATGGATATTTATTCCACCGTTTGCAAGTCCATTGCAGGTAACATGAATAATCGTATCCAGCTGAATAACCGGATTACCGGTTGACGGTACATTGCCTGAAGCAGAAACTGTACAGCCATTCGCATCTGTTACAGTGACTGTATAATTGCCTGGAGTCAGTCCGCTAATTACAGGAGTAACCTGACCTCCCGGAGCCCAAATGTAAGATTGATAAGGTGATTGCCCACCGTTAATTATTGCTGTAGCCGTTCCGTTAGCCAGCCCGCATGTGCTGGGTGTTGTTACTATGGTCCCGCTTAATTGAGATTGCTGATTAATGGTAAATAAAGCTGAGGCCGTACAATTGTTGTTATCTGTTACTTCAACAGTGTAAGAACCCGAAGCAACACCGATTAAATCCTGACTGCTGAATCCGCCCGGAGACCAGTTGTATTGATAAGGTGAAACTCCGGACGAAATGCTAATATAGACAGCACCGGTATTCTGACCATAACATTTTACATTTACTATCGAATCTAAAACAATAACCGGATTTCCACTTGTAGTCAATGTATAGCTCCTGGTAAGCGTACATCCGTTATTATCAGTAATTGTAACTGTATAGACTCCCGGTAAGATTCCGGTTATCGGGTTGGATCCCGATCCATCACTCCATAAAAAAGTATAAGGTGAAGTACCTCCTGAGGGTGTAACTTGAATACTACCATCTGCATTAAGGCAGGTCGGATTGGTAATCAGCCCGGCAGCTTGTAATGCCGGTGCCTGGCTTACATTCTGTGTTACAGATGTCAGGCAATTATTATTATCTATAACAAAAAGTGTATATGAACCGGCCGGTATTCCAATGTTATCAGGTGAATTAACTCCATTTGACCAGGCTAAGGTCTGATACGGGAGCGTTCCTCCTGTAACAGTGGTATAAATTGCACCATTACTACCTCCAAAACAGGACACTTGCTTTACAGAATCAATGGTAATGACAGGTCCTCCAATGTTATTGATAATTGCAACTGAAGAAGCTGTACATCCATTTGCATCAGTTATTGTAACCGTATAAGAACCTGCTGCCAGATTTATGATGGTCATAGCTGTTGAACCTGTTGACCATTCGACTGAATATCCTCCCGTACCCCCATAAGGCCAGACTGTTGCCGACCCGGTTGAATTACCACAAGAAGTTGATATTGTTGTAATGCTATCCTGAATTGCAGTAGGTTCAGTAATCGAATTGACAGCAACTGCAGTACAGCCAACAAAATCAGTAACGGTAACTGTATAATTGCCGGCTTGCTGATTTGTCAGATCTTCATTCGTAGAATTATCAGACCATAAAAATGAATAACCCGGTGTACCTGATATCACTGAAATATAGATTCCACCGGTTGAATCGCCAAAACATGTTGCTGCCTGTATTGAATCAACCGAAATAACGGGCAGACTGGTAGTTGTCAGCAACTGAGATTTTGAAGCAGTACAACCATTAACATCAGTAATAGTAACCGTATAGGTTCCGGCATTTAATCCCGAAACAGAAGGTGTTGTGAAGCCATTTGACCACAGATAGCTGTAATTAGGTGTACCTCCTGCCAGAGTTGCTGTTAAAATTCCATTTGGTTTTCCACATGTTGAGTTTACAACAGTTAAATTAACAGATAGCGCTGCCAATGGCTGAGAAATCAGAAAAGATGAAGTGGCTGTACATCCTATAATATCAGTGACTGTTACGGTATAGGTTCCAGCAGATACATTCAGAAGATTTTGATTTGTTGAAGAATTTGACCAGAGATAGGAATAGCTTCCGGCTCCGCCTATAACTGAGATATAAATTTTACCTGTAACCTGGCCAAAACAGGCAATGTTAACAATTGAATCCAAATGAATGACCGGAACTGTTGACGGATTAACAATTGCCGTATTTACCAACGAGCAGAGATTTGAATCGGTTACTGTTATCGTATAGGCAGCCGGTGCTAACGCACTGATTGTTTGAGAAGAACCTCCTGTATTCCATAAATAACTCAACGAACCGGTTCCGCCAGAACCAGTTGCTGTAATTGATCCATTATCCAGTCCACATGTTGTATGGGTGATGTTAAGATTTAATGAAAGTGCTGATGGCTCTGTGATTGAAAGTGCGGTTGTGGCTGTACAGCCTGCATTATCAGTAACTGTAACTATATAAACACCGGCCGGAACCCCGCTTAGGTCTTCAGCAGTTGATCCGTTGGACCAACTAAAACCATACGGAGTAATTCCACCGGTAACTGTAATATATCCTTCACCATCTACGAATCCATTACATGTTACATTTCTGACTGAATCAATATTTATTCCGGGTGAGGTTGACGGATTGACTGTAGCAGTTGCTGACAGGGAACAACCATTCATATCGGTTACAGTTACAGTGTAATTGCCGGCAATCAGATTACTAATTGTTGAAGCAGTACTCCCTGTATTCCAGGAGTAGCTTAATAACCCGGTTCCACCGGAACCTGTGGCTTTAATTTCTCCGTTATTCAACCCACACGAAGTATGGGTTACATTTGTAGTTACTGTAAGAACCGGAGGTTGACCAACAGAAAGTGATCCTGTTGCAGTACACCCGGCAAAGTCAGTAACAGTTACTGTATAAGTACCTGCCGGGACACTGGTCAAATCCTCTGCATTTGATCCATCAGACCAGCTAAATCCATATGGTGATGTCCCGTTTGTCACGGTTATATACCCCGCACCATTAGATTGACCATTACATAAGACAGCCTTTATTGAATCAATCGTGATGGTTGGAGAAGTAGATGCATTAATAGTTGTTGTGGCTGATGTTGAACAGTTATTCTCATCCGTAACTGTTACTGTATAACTGCCTTGCCCAAGCATATTTATTGAAGAGTTGGTACTCCCGTTATTCCATAGGTAACTATAAGCACCTGTTCCTCCGGTAACACTAGCAGAAATGCTTCCATTGGTAAGCCCACAGCTTGTTTGAGTGGGAATCAAATTAACCAAAAGTTGTAATGGCTGATAAACCGAAGTTGAAATACTTGTAACACAATTAATTCCATCAGTAACCGTTACTGTGTAAGTACCGGCACTTAAGCCGGATATATTCTGTGTTGTACTTCCATTAGACCAAATAAAACTTTCTGGCGGAAAGGTTCCAGCCAGTGAAATGTTAACAGCTCCATCTGTTCCGCCAAAGCATGAAACACTATCTACCTGATTAATAGCAACACTGCAAACAGAAGCTACCGGAACATTCCCCGTCTTATTTTCCTGACATGCATTGCTATCAGTAACTGTTAGCGTATAAAGCCCGGGTCCTAGATTGTTAATGACAGGTGTTGTTGCATTATTTGACCAAAGGAAATCATAAGAGGGTACTCCGCCAATTACATCAGCTGAAATACTCCCGTTATACCCTCCCGCTGCAGGAGTTATCATAAAACCTATTTCTATTGAATCAGGTTGTGAAACAGAATCAGAAAATAACTTTATACAATTGTTTAAATCAGTTACCTGAAGATTATAACTTCCTGAAACAAGATTAATCAGATTTTGACTAACTGAACCATTTGACCATAAAAAACTATACGGTTGTATTCCACCATTTACATTAATTGTTATTGAGCCGTTATTCCAGCCATAGCAACTAATATTTGTCTTACTGATTAATGCAATGATCAGTTCGGCAGGTTCGGTAATGCTATCGCTGAATATTGCTGTACAGCTATTCGCATCAGTTACTGTCAGACTGTAATTACCAGCCGGAAGATTAGACAGGTCTTCGGTTACTTCCATGTTCGACC